>Ga0184626_10000008_pt1 | contig 36111 bp, 57 predicted proteins | sample PLM3_60_b1_FD_133142 | JGI IMG/M metagenome (GOLD analysis project Ga0184626, IMG submission 133142) | Groundwater sediment microbial communities from an aquifer in East River, Colorado, USA - PLM3_60_b1 | ecosystem: Environmental > Terrestrial > Soil > Riparian zone | place: USA: East River... | reverse complement strand
TGCCCCGCTTTGCCATTCGCATGACCCTTGCGAAGGTTCGCGCCCGCCAACTTTATGCTTGCTGAAACGCCAACCACAGCCACAGTGTTTAGCTGTTTTAGCTAAAACAGAGCCACATTCAGGACAGTCCATCAGTCAAAATCTCGTCCCTTCTTCGCGAAGAAATTTACTAATAATTTCGGTTACCGTTTAAAGCTTAGGTAAATTTTTAATTTGGATTCAAAGGCCTCTGGATCGCGCCAAGGTATTGCTCAAAGTTCTCCTTTGAAAACAAAGTTTCAGGCCTTAGAAATTCTCGCATCTTGTCATCATCTCCCCATTGCTCAGCCTTGGAGAATACAACTTCCCTAAGTTCTATGGCCGTGTAACCGGCCTGTAGCCTGTTGATTACTTTGACGGCGCTAGCAGTCAGTTCCCCGCTTCTGTTTCGCAACTGAAAGTTGCTTCCAGTAGCTTTATTCAGGTAATCCAAAACGCTTTTAGCATCAACAACATAAGGCTTGTAAGCCGCGTTTCTATGGACTTTATCAGGCAGTTTATCCACAGGTTTTTGCTCCCCGAGATGGGCAGCGTCGGGCGTTTTGCCCGACAAATCTCCGTTAGGAGATAGATCGACTACGTCTTCGAATACGACTACGTCTTCGAATACGAATACGGGGGCATCTGCTAACATCTGCTGACATCTGCCAACATTTGGCGGCGGGTCCGGCCATTTACTTACTTTTGCCCGCACCTTAACACCGAATTTAGGAACCTCCAGGTATGGCTTACCATCGACGATGTACCTCCTTACTAGCCCCGCTTCATCTGTCTCCAGAATCCACTTTGCTAAGTCCGGCTCAGACACCCGACCAATGGCGAGGGGATATAGCGCAGCCCTCAACACCTGGACCCTTCCGTCATATCGGCCATAATCATCAACAACACTCATGAGTCGCCGATAAAAAACCTCGGCAGCCCAAGTTAAAGCATTAACCGCATCACTAGTCAGAATTGCGGCCCTGATGATACGGTCTGGCATATCCTGCCGCAAGTGAAATCGGCATTATTCATAATGGCTAACTGTTTCTTCTGCCACCGTGGGTCTCTTAATTTCTCACTGTAAGTTTTCACATCTCAATCCTATGTGTCCTGACTGTTTTCTTACCCTGAAACTCAGGAACAAAATTAAGCCCCAGGCACTCGGTTAAAGCCTGCCATCCTTTACTAGTTGCTATCCGGTACGCCGTTGGATGTCGGCCACCTGCCGACTCTCTGAAATCTACCTGGCCGGAATTCTTGAGCTGCCTGAGGGCCTCTTTAACCACCCAATCTCCTACATCTGGAAAATGGGAAACGAGAGTTGGCCTTGTCATAAACTTTCCATTATGACGAAGAACCTTAAGTATTTCTTGTTCTGTAGACATCATCAGTTGACCCAGTGAGCCAGCAAAAGCACCAGCAATAGCGTTTCAATCATCGCCCTAAGATATTCGATATCCATTACTTAATACGCCATACTCTTAGACCTTCGCTAACCTTTCTTATGGTTACGACCATGCCGAACCATCTTGCTACGGAATGCATTGCTGACCTGCTACTTGGTTTTGGATTAACAAATAAAAAAGAATCGCCTATAGCCATGCCCTTAATAGGGTAATGATTATTTTTTGAGTCTTTAGGAGGAATGGGAATTCCCTTTTCTATCTCGAATGCCATAATAAAACTCCTCAAATTTCGCTAAACAACAACTCTAATTGTTCTGCATAAAGTTTTTCCTTTTCGGCAGTTTCCTTAGCAATTGAGGTTACATAGGCGGAAATTACACTTTTACCTATTCCGCATTTTTCGGCAACGGCCTTACATGCATCTGAGAAATCTTCTGATGCTTCTATCTTGGCATGACATAGAGATTCTAGATGGCCTAGAGATTCACGCACTACACTTAAATTAACACGCTCAGACATGTATTTGTTTAGCGAATCAATACGAACTTCACCTTCAGATAACCTCGTTTCCCTTCCTTCTAATTCCCCTATGGGAATTACATCAGGACTGTTCATTTTCACACCTCATTTATGGTTATATCTACACCTGGAATGCCGTACATCTTGCGAATATGTAGTTCAACGATTTGTGAGTCGTCATCGAATGCAATACCTCTTAAGGCATCCTCGACCCCTTTGATAAAATTAGAACAATCAGGTTTTTTTATATGGTGAATTACCTTCGTAGGCAATGACTTAGGGCGAGGCAGGTTAAAAACAGCCGTCATTTTTAATGCACCACGCATTGGCGTTATGCCTTGGTCTATAGCTTGCAACTTGACAGCCTCCTTCCATTCCCGAGACTTCGTCGGATCGTAGGCACGCATGAATCCATTGACACGCGAAAAACGCGGCCTGCCTTGTGCAACCGGGATTCCTACAATTCGTATTTCCATTCAAAGCATCCAATCCACAGGCCTAATTCAACCTTCGCATGACTGTGTATCACTCCCATAAGACACCCATGCGCTTTCTGTAGGTCCCGGGTCAATGGCTAGTATTTTCACAATCTGTTGTCCGCTGAAATCTGATTAACGCGACTGACTGGCTGCATATCATGCATATGTACTGCCATTTGTCATATTGATCCTGGGTCGAGAACGTGGCCAAGTATTCCTTTTTTGGATCACGGCTAAAAAGTATTCTGTAAGTAACGTGAATCATCACAACCTCCCATCCCCAGGCCTAATTCCTCCCTCACAAGCCATTCCCATCATCCTGGCAAAGGTTTTGTTATCCGCATTCGTTTGATAAGCCATTTGAATAGTACCGATTAGGTCTTCCAGAATGAACCCGTACTGTACGGCGTACATGTCTGTCATTGATGCGAGCGTCAGCTCCGCTGCTACTCCACGCTGTGCCATGGCACGAGCAACTAGAGACATGTCGATAATAGTTACGCATGGTGTCTGAGTGTCTTCAGCTAAGCCATCTGCGTTAGAGCAACGCGCCACAAGCAGCACGATTATTAGCGTGGCGCATAAAGAAGCTACGAACATGCCCAAGTTAGAACGAGTATTAGGTTTCACTTGTTTCGTTCCAGTAAAATAAGCCGATCAGGCAAATCAGTGCGAAAATGAATTTCTGCGCATTTACCCCAATTCTCGAAAAGCCACGCCTCGAACTTAACAAGGTCGTGGCAATAGAAAGTAGCCTCGAGCTCGGTCTTGTCCTTAAGGCGATATTTGATTTCGGTCATATGGCTGACATCTCCATCTCCTTCTTGCGTTTGGCATCACGCCTAGCCATATCTTTGACACGCTGCCTCCTTACCTTATCACGCTGCTCAGGCAATATGTAAATATCCCCACGATGGTTACGCACAGCGTGATGTCCGTACACCTTTACGAGTTCCCGTACCATATCCATATCGGATACCGTAACTTCGCGCTCGTGGCCGTAGCGTGATAAGGTAACCGTAATCATTTGCATGGCATCGTTGACAGCTCAGCCTGAGCAATTGCAGCAATCGCTTTCAGATGTGCAATTGCCACCATAGTGATTGCCCGTAATTCATCCTCATCCCGGGATTCCATTGCCGCTACAAGTCCTTGTAGATATCCGTTCTTGTACGCAAACGCCATGATCTCATCAGCCCTGTGGTTCAACGAGCAGTGCCAGTGAGACTTGTAATCGCGCCATGCGGCGTCAATGTCACTCACAATGAGACCACGACTTGCAATACACGTCGCGCAGCTGCCTTCTTGGCTTGATACCTAACTATTCTTCGCTCTCGCAATTTCTCAGCGTTAGCTACGTACCACTCGCGTTCCAGTGCCAGATTCAGACGCCGCTGATGCTCTAGATCCTTCTGTTTCTCAACCGGCAGAAATCCTTTAAGTCTGTTACGCAATTCATCAACAGCAGCACGACAAATCTGGCAGATACGAGATTCGGTTACGCCCAGAACTACTGCAATTTCAGACATAGTCTTACCTTGCTGATAATGCATATCTAGCGCTATCCTCCAACGCTTACGGAGCTTCTTAAGAAGCAATGGAATGAGTTCTTCCAGTTCCTTCTCTGCCACTAAATTGAACGGATCATTTTTATAGTCAGCCGACACTGACTCTAACCACTCTGTATCGTCAGTGTCTAAGTCCGCGTATAAGATGTGACGTCTATAGTCATTCAGCTCCTGAAGCTCATAAACCATGGACAATGGTGTACCAGCAGATGCTGCTAGTTCGGATGCCTTAGGCTCTCGCCCCAGAGAATTTGCCAGCGCCCAGTAAGCATTATCTAATTTGCGCCATGCAGTCCTGTCGGTATGGTTCATGTGGTCGTCATGCCTTAAAAGGTCAGCCATTTCACCACGAATACGGGTCACTGCGTAAGTTATAAAACACGCTCCCTTTCTAGGCTCGTAACCAGCTAATGCATCCACTAGACCAAACCATCCGCTTTGAAATAGGTCGTCAAACCGGTCATTGGGAAGCTTCTCCGACATTCGCCATGCCTCTCTAGCTATGAGAGGCAAGTACTGTAGGCTAGCTCGTATATGCTCTTCAGTCGGTTGTCTCATGGGTGATATTGCCTTTGTGGATACGCTAGCTCAGCCTTCAGCTTTTCGCATAAAACCACTAGCTCGGCGTTTTTAATCTTTTCCTCCTCCAACTTACGCCGTAGCCACGTTACCTCAGCTAATAGCTTTTCCTTTGTAATCCCAGAGAACCAATTAGAAAACCAATTCATACCGCCACCTGACGTGTCTTTATAAATGGCGAATCAGTTTGATGGCATAGGCGTCTTAGATCACCAGTGCATCCCTTCCGGTTAGCATTTATCTGGCCAGACCGCTCAGCTTGCCTTTGGTAGCTTTTGCCTTTACGCTGGACATTTATATTTAGCGCCGCCCAGTACCTCTCGTCACAACTATGCCACCAAACTGATTCGCCGCCTGTCATGCCGACTTCTTTCCCTGGCATGCTTTAAGTGTTTTTTGGTAAACGCCTTCAGGCGAAAGCTTCGATGCGAAGGCGTTGTCCAATAGTGTCAACGCATACGGCAACTCACGCAGCCTGTCGGAGAACTCCACGCGGCTGGCGATACTGATTACGCTATCTCTGTATTGTTTGTGAGGCATGCCAGCATCGCGCGCCTCTGCAGCGTAGTAGCTGAAGGCTGCCCAGTCCACGCATTCGGCTGGATTGCCTAGAGCAAGAAACAGCAAAACATTAATGGTGCTCATCAAAACCCACATCTTTCTCGTGCAACTAAGTAATTGGTCACAGCGCCATAACCATCTGTGCAGTCCTTACCCTAGCTAGCTTGGCGTACTCTGGATTTAAGTCGATGCCGATCCATTGGCGACCGAGATTCTCGGCGACTTGGCCGACGGTGCCGGAGCCGATGAATGGGTCGAAAACGATATCGCCAGGCCTGGACCCGGCGAGAATGCAGGGCTCGACCAGCTTCTTAGGAAATGTAGCGAAGTGGGCTCCAGAAAATCTCTCGCTGGAGATGGTCCAGACAGAGCGCTTGTTGCACCACACCGGAATCACCGAGCCGTCAGGCGTTTTCCAGGATGCGCGCATGCGCTCGGCATAGTTCACCAGTCCGGCCTTTGTGCGATGCTCGATATGCCCTTGCTCGTAGGCGGTCAGCCCTTTGTGAGTCTTGTTGCCAGGAAGCCGAGCGTACGTAGTATAGGACGAGGGTTCCTTGATCGCCTCGGCGTCGAAGTAGTAGCGCTCGCTCTTCGTCAACAGGAACAGGTACTCGTGCGCCTTGGTGCAGCGGTCGGTCACACTCTCTGGCATCGTATTTGGCTTGTGCCAGATGATGTCTTGGCGCAGATACCATCCATCTGCTTGCAACGCAAGCGCGACGCGCGCCGGCATCATGCACAGATCCTTGTTTTTTAAGCCCGGCTGTGGCCGCCGGTTGGGCGCCCCGATGAAGTCGTTCGCGAGATTCGAGCGCTGCTTCGAGTCTTTGGCGGTCGCTCGGCTTGACTGGTAGACACCCTTGCCGCCGTTGATGTAAGAGTCGCCGAGATTTAGCCAGAGTGTGCCCGAGTCATCGAGCAGCTTGCACACCAGCCGGAACACCTCGACCATGTCGCACACATAGCACTCGCCGCACAACTGCTTAATGCGCTGCGTGCGGATGCGCCGTTGTCTCCGGCGTTTTTCGTAGCGGAGCCAGTCCCCCGTCTCCTCGTCATAGACCGAAGCGTCAATTTCTTCTTCGACCGCGCTCTCGGACACCACTTCTGCTTGGGTCCAAGCTCCGCAATCGTGCCGAGGTTCAAGCCCGAGCTGCTTGTCCACGCGGCGGGCACCGCATTTGCCGCAGATGTCGCGATAGGGAAACGGCGTGTACGTTGCTTTTTCACCCTCGTATGGTCCGGTGTGCTCGCGCCCATCGTTACGCAGCGTGGACGCTGAGCTGACCTTGCCTGCCTTCACGTGATCGCACTCGGCGTCGCCGCCTTCCCAAGTCGCTGTCCCGTAATCGCGCAAGCCCCAATACGGGGGGCTAGTTACAACGCACTGCACCTTGACCCCCTGTGCGATCAACTCGCGCATGACATCACGGCATTCGCCGATATGCATCACTGCCTTTTTACCCCTGCCATTTGGCAGTCACCATCGTGGCTAGGGGGGAAATTGGTCAGCATTACTGATTCATTCCCACATATGCGCCAGCGTGCATGGCTTCTATTTATCTTCGCACCATGGCCCACGTTTCCCGCCCTTGTAAGGCTTCGCCAGCCCATGTCGAATCAATAGTTCGCTCAGGTTCGTTTCTCCAGCGAACACAGATACCAGCTGGCGTCCATATTTTTCCTTGCCCTCGATACATACCAGCGCTTCTGGTAGCGCCAAGAACTGAATAACAACGTCAGTGGCTTCCTGCGCAGCTTTACGCTCGCACGCAGCTTTAGCTTTCATCTCTGGCGCATCAATCCCATTGATTCTGACAAGCGCCGTTAGGCTCAGCCGCGGGTTAGGCCAAACAACAAATTGAGAACGAAAACTATCTCCGTCTGCGTAATCGATAGGCTGGGCTATGGGATAGCACCAGGAACGTTCCGCTGCGTTCGCCTGTGTCAGGCACGCTAGGATTACGAACATATAAGCCATCGACACAACCGGTAAGCTGCTCATCACCTTTTTTTCCCTACCCCGGCCGGAACATGGCCCAACCATCTACGCCCGAGCACCAGCAGCCCTAGCTTCCTTTGTTCGTCATAGGGGAGCTTTATACGCTCCTCGAATGGCGGGTAATCCGCTTCTTGGCGCGCCACTACGCGCGCTTTACTTTGTGTGAAGGTTGGCATAATTCTGTCACCAGGTTTTCCGGATAACACGGCAAACCATACTTTCTGTTACCCAGATCAAATAGCACGAATACGAAACGGTCATTGCTGTCTGTAATAACTCCAGTAGCACCACGCCTATACGCAGTGCTGCCATCTACCGGGACATATTTGACACGAATGCCTGGCATTGCGTCTTCTATATTCATGTGGGTGCCAGCGGGGCCGGGACTCGAACCCGGCTATCTTTCGGAGATGTCGTAAGCATTCCCTCGTCGCTCCACCTTTTAGCTATCCCGCTGCATCATCCAGGCAATGGCTCAACATGAATATGTAATTGGAAACGATACTGGAGCCAACGACACCCGTTTAACAGTAATCGTGCCATTGTCATCCACTGTTCTTTCATCTATGTGCGAACTTCCAAGGCCACCCTTGTTCGCATACAACCATGCCCTGGCCTCCTCTATGGTTTGAGTGTGCCTCACACGTGGCCTGAAATTGCCAGCCCATGTGTAATGCGTATCGAAGCCTAAGCTAGCCATGGATCACCGCGCTTTCAGCAACAAGCTGAGTTGTTTCGAATCCATCGTCGTCAGTGGTTACTTTTTCAATACGATAAACTGCCAACAAGGATTGGCTTCGCATACGGTCAGTCGAATCCATGGCTTCATCCAAGGTGTGGCTGTACCCGATATTCCAACCACGCTCTCCGTGCCACTTATAATGGATGACAAATATCTCTTTTGCCATGGCCGTCTCCAGAAAGAAAAAAAGCGCCCCCAAAGCCGCTAGGCTAGCGCACCCAGGGGCGCAAAACCGCAGGTGCGACATAGGAAGAAACACCTGCGGGACCCGCAAAACATTTTATGAAGGCTCCTGACATAAAAACTCGCGGATGCGAGCGGCGACATCTAATGGTGTCGCAGTACATTTGTCATCCATATCAGAAGAGTCGTAAGAGCCAGGGCAGAACAGCAGTTCCGCGGAGGTATGCGCAATATTTAATAAATGAGCTATTGCCACGTAGGATACCGCCGTACGAAAGTGCGGGTAGCCGTTGCTAATCATTAACCCGGCAGCTTTGAATGATGGTATGGATGATGCAAGTCCAATAGCACAGCAAACTGTCCCGCAGGTCAGTGTTGGGCTTTCTGGACCTATATCGCCGCTCACCCAACAACCCATATCGAAATTTCCCCAGTTAGTTTTGGGTAAGGTTTCGAGCGCTACCGCAAGATCAGTAAGCAGGTCACGTCTCATTTCATACGTCTCCAGAGAACTTTAATATTCGAAGTGAAATATCGGCCTCCAGCGATGATAGAAATGGACCACCGCAGTAGCATTTATCCAAGTCACGATAAAGCTGATTATCCAATCAATGTCCATGGCTATGGCAGCATACAAAAGTGCCACTGATAGGAGCCAGCACAGCAAAAAAGCAGCCCATGCATCTTCTCGGTGCCAAACTGTTTTCATTTTAGAAATCGTCGTACGGTACATATAATTGGCGCTGAAGCTGAACCCTGTTTTTCGATGCTGATTTGGTGGCTTCAGGCTCGTTCCTTAAAGGCTCTACTTGACCATCGTCTCGAAGCTCTTCGAACGTCTTGAAATCAGGATTCCAGTAGACTCTAATGACTTTGGGTGCTTTCATCTTTGATGCGTTCATGAGCCACCATTCCTGAGAACCGCTGCGGTTTTGAGTAAGGTTGCGTTCATGAGCCACTCTGAAACGCAGCCTGCATGGCGGCGTTATCCGCGAAATCGTGTCCGTTGCGCATGAACCAACCTGAGCCGCTAAGCACCATGCGTACAGATTGTTCGTCCCAAGGACGCTGTACCCAAGTAGCCACGGCTGTTGAGTCGTTAGGCACAACCTGCTTCCAGCATCTGGCTGGAGCACAATAGAACAGGCGTTTAGTTTCCTTGGTCATATCCGCTCTGCCTTAATCTGGTCACACGCGTATTTGGATTCTTTTAGACTAAGCCCAGTCTTACTTCGGTACAGCTTTACTGCGTCGATAAACCTGTCGTTGATAATTAGCTGCTTTACGTCCTTCCACCAGTCCTGGGATTCTTTAAGATCACACGCCATAAACACAGATTTTGGATGTTCCTTGGCTATCTTAAACACAACCGATTTCCAGTCTTGCTCAATGTTTAGCACATCTATGACTTTTGCATACCAGTTCATTTACGGTTTCTTTTGCACCATGAAACGCGCCTGAAGTTCGGCAAGAGCCTTGAGCCAATCGTCCGTAGATAAGAGGCCGAGCGCGTGGCTAAATTTGAGTTTTCGTACCCATGCGGCATACTCTGCAATGGTAAGGGTGGCGGGCCGAGAATCATCCCGTCCAGGCAGGGAACAGTCGTTCGCACCGTCATCCATTAGCCTGGGAACCCGCCATTAACTTCTTTAACGCGCTTGTTGTGGTAGAGCAGTCCTTCGAAATCAAGCTCAGGCATGAGCTTTCTTAAACCACAAGCGGCGTTTACTGACACGTCATTGTCTAGCCAATAGTTGACATGCTGCTGCTTGTAAGGCTTACCGGTAAGATCTGAAAGTTTTTTAGCTAGGGCCGACTGAGAACCGAATTTACTTATCGCCTTCTGGACCTCAATATTGCGAGTCTGGTTTATCTCGCAAACCTCAACTCCATCCCATGGGATAGCCGGTCCTAGCAGCAAATTACATGAGTGACATACTGGGTCCACATCCAGCGGTTTGTTATAGTCACGATGGTCGTATTCAGTTGCTTGCACGCTACAATAAAAACAAAGCATACCTGGACCAATTTCCGCAATTTGCCCGCGCTTTTTAGCGCGACGAAGAATTTGTGCTGCCCTCGCAAGGCCGAAGCTCATGTGCGCTCCTCGCAATTTTCATAGAAGTAAGCGAGTAGAGATTCCTTTTCGCAATCCACGCCAAACTCACGTAAAGCCCTATGCAGTCCCTCCATCAAGTCTTTTCTAGGTACACGCCGCCTACGTGCTGGCGCGGCTAAGTGTGTACGCAAGTAATCGACTTTCCCTCCGGAAATCTCGGCAAATCGCTTCTGCTCTGGCGGGGATAAAGCTTCAAAGAATTGTTTAAAGTCCATGTTTGAACTTTACCGTAATGGTAATTTTATTGCAAGCATTATTTTACCATTTTGCTATCTTTACCATTTTAGTAGAACCTACTACTTTCGTGGTCTTTCAGATAGCTAACCATTTGAAAGTAATTACAGAAATTAGAAGAGAGAATCTGCACAGGTTGATTAAGGAGAAATTCCCTAATCAGCAACTAGTGCTAGCCAACATGCTCGGATACGAGAATGCGAGTGTGATATCGCAATGGCTACACAAGAAGTCTATGGGCGACAAAGCTGCGCGAAAGATAGAGAAAGTCTGCGGGCTTGAGCGCGGATGGATGGATCATGAGCATGGCGTAGAGGACCTACTAATAGAAACGCTCATGACCAGAGACCAGATCGATGTGGAGCGTGCCCTTGGCTTGCTTAAAATCCCCTGGCCGATTCAAAAAACTAAATAAATATTACCAAATAGGTATTGACAAGCATTACCAATATGGTAAAGTACCTGCCACGTACCACCCGCCCCGAAGCCACGCCGAATCAAGTAGGCAAGCGCAAAGTGGCAGACGTGTAGGGCTTAGGCTCTGCTCCGAAGGGAAGGCACACGAAGGGCCAGGCGGGGAACACAAAAGCGCACAGGAGTTTTTGAAATGACCACGAACTACACGCTTTTCCCGAAATGGTGGTTTACCGCCCCTGTAATCGGCTTACTGTGCCCGAGACAAGCACCTACCAAGCAAACGCCACCAAAATGCTAAGACCATCTAAAAACTATTTGGCGAGATATTTTTGTAGCCCAGGGTGGCGTAAAGAGTGGCTCCGTATGGAGCTTACTTACCACTTTCAGCATCTCCAGGATTCACACATCATGAGCATGTATGTAGCTCATACGCATAACTGCAAAAGGAGTTTTAATTGAAGACATTACTCGCACTATCTGCCGCACTGGCACTTTCTGGTTGCGCTGCCTTCCCGCATGGGTTCTACACAGGAGAGTCTCCTGGTATGGAGTGCTACGACGATGGAAACGCGCATGGAACCATTTATGATCCGATGAATCTGTGCGCGGCTGGCGATGGGAGCGGAAGTTAGGCTGTGCGAGAAAGACTTGGTGGCGCTGGGCTTATTTAAGCCAGTGGCCACAGTCAATGAAACGACATGAGTATGATAAATGGACACGAAGCACACACCTGGACCATGGAGAGTAGACGGTAGAGGTGTTATTGCACAACGCCTGCCGCGTGGCGGACTGCATAGACGTGTAGCTACATGCGGCTCGCCACGCCACTATTAGTTCGGTGCTTGATTTTGAGGACTTAGCAAATGCCCGCCTAATTGCGGCCGCTCCTGCGTTACTACAGGAGCTTAAAGAGACCAATGGAGTACTTAGAGAAGTAATGATGCTTGCTAAAGGCGATTTCCTTAATGACGTACAGGCCCAATACCAGAAGAATCGTAAAGCCATCTTATTGGCTACCGGAGACGACAAATGACTTTAGATGATGCTGTAGTGGCGTTAATTATTGAAGCAACGCGCAAGCGGCAGCCAGTCTCTAACGCTAGCATTCAGCGGACCGCCATGGCGCTAAAGGCACTCGGTCTTAAAGGAGGCGGATTCTTACGCGTGATGGGCTATCTTGATTTAGTAGACGCAAACGGCAACCCGTACCTTAAAACTGCAAAGAGGACATGGTAATGACATTCCGAGAAGAATTCATGTCTCTGCCAGTATCCCCTGAGCTAGTCCGCATGTCATGGGCACTACACACCAGCCCCGGCGAAATCGTTGACCACTACGAGGCCTTGGGGATTACAGCCAGGATCGCCGCCGCAGATTTGCATCTGGCGGTTGGGCATGCGGTGATTAGACCGTGGCATTATTTGTAGGCGTCATGATGGTCCATAAGTTAAATGTTTGGCCGTAGTTTTTGACGAACTGCTTATACAGATACGAGCCAAAAATGGCTAAAACTGTGTTCGGAAGTGAAGTGGAATTAATTGGCCATGTAGACCGCGATGGCTACATCTTGATAAAACGCTTATCTGACGGCGCGGAGGGGTATATGCACGAATCTAAATTGACACCTGAGACGGATAAAGAAAGGCTTCAATTAACCAATCCGGGACAAGTGGCAGAATGACTATTATCGAAAGGATAGGTCAAAATGAATATGGACTCTAAAGAAGACCGGGCTATTAAAGACAAGTATATGTTTGATGAGGGACTTTTCGTGTGCGGCGTTATTGCTTGCCTAATGGCACTGACGGTCTTGCTTGGGCTAGGATTACTTGCATCTGGAATTTACAAGTGTTTGGTCTACGGATGCGGATGACAGTAGGTTACAACAATTCAAGTTTGGAGCAACTTTAATGTCTGGTGAAAACGGCACAGTAGTTTACGAAATAGGATATGAGCAGAGAAGAAGGGCGCAAGTACGGGCGAAAGTTACTGCGAAGCAAGTAGCGACGTATTTATACAAATGGAATAGGAATACCGGAGAGTGTTTGAGCAAAGACGAGTGGGTAAGAAATAGACCACGCCTTCTATCCTATCAAATAGACGGCGAACCATTGGTAATGCTAGAAGACGATGGCAAGTAACCTTTAACTTAAGGAGAACATAGAAAGTGTCTGGATTCAGAAAAGCCAAAGCCGAACAGGCCGCACTGAAAATAGGCCTATACGGCCCCGCCGGGTCGGGTAAGACATTTACGGCCCTACTGATCGCCGAAGGGCTAGCAAAGCTATCAGGCAAGCGTGTGGCATTCGTTGATACCGAGCGCGGAACGGACTTTTACTGTCAGTCTGTACCGGCGCGCGCCGTGCATCCAGAGGCTTTTGATTTTGATGCCGCCTACACCCGCTCTATTACCGAAGTGCTCTGTGCAGTTCGCGCTCTTAAACCAGAAGAGCACAGCGTTATAGTGCTCGACTCCATCACCCATATATGGGAAGCGGCCATAGCCGCGTTCGGTGGCAAGCTTACGAGAATAGGGACGATCCCAATAAACGCCTGGGGGCGTATCAAAAAGCCTTACAAGGATTTGATGGCTTTTTTATTATCAACTTCGCTGCACGTCATTATTTGCGGTCGCCAAAAGACGGTTTTCGAAGAAGACGAAGAAACGGAAGAAGTTAAGGCTGTTGGGGTGGCAATGCGCGCCGAAGGCGAAACACCGTATGAGCCACACATCCTGATCAGGATGGAGGCTATCCGACCGAAAAAAACTAACGCGGTAGCGGACATAGTCGCCTACGCAGAGAAGGATCGCACAGGGATATTGTCTGGGCGCTCGTTTATCAACCCGACATTCAATTCTATTTGCTCGCCGTTGCTAGGACTACTTGGTGCTACTCAAGCGCGCATTGCCACCGGTGAGGAAACGGCATCTATTGATGCCGAGACTTTAGCCCAAGAAGAGCGGAGTCGCGCGTCGATATCGACAGAAACACTGCGCAGCATGTCAGCACAAATAGAAATTGCACATACGATAGTTGCGCTCAAGGCTGTGAATAAAGAGATAACTCCGCATCTTAAAAGTCAGATGCTACCGGCTGACGTGGCAACATTGCGCGAGCGATATTTGTTACGCCGGACAGTATTGAATATACCGCAATCATCAGTAGACGATGACTTCGTCCGAGAAATTGAGAAGGCAGAAGCGAATGAGTTTATTCAGCTAGCTGAAGCCACTCTTCAATTTAACGCAGAAAAAAATGCAAGCAAACCATGAAATTGACTCACTAGCCTGTTTCGTTCACGGGCTGTTAGCCGGCCTTCACTTGGTTGGCGTGGTGTTCAACCTTCGCCGCCATAACCGAGCTGACGCCGTGGCGCACGCCGCTGCGCTAGCCTACGACTTGAGATGTACTTTCTCACATCATAGGAGGTGCCGATGAAAAAATGGATACCTTTTTTGGCGCGGCCCGGTGTGGCTTGGCGCGGCATGGGGCTTGTATAGCCAATGATGCTAAGACTCCAGGAAGCCGCTGATCGGCTTACAATCTCCAGGCGAACTCTAATGCGCTTGGCTGGAGTAGGGCTTATCCAGCTTGTCCAAGTCTCACAGCGCCGTTACGCAGTGCAGGAGGCCGAAGTCGACCGGTACATTACCGCCAGGAGCAGAGCATGTCGATCTCTTACGATCAAGCAGCAGGCAGATATCGCGTACGTATCTACCGCCGGGGCAGACGAGTGGTTGATGAGCGTCTTCCAAAAGGAACCTCGCGGCAGGATGCAGAAGCCAGGCAAGCAGAATGCGTCCGTAACATATATCGCTCCTCCAGGCTCGGAATAAAACCAAAACGCCTTATTTCCGAAGTGGTAAGAGAGTACATGGAGCGCGAGCTGCCTGGACTCAAAGCGAAAGCCCAATGGAAAAGCCATATGGCCAACCTACACCGGTGGATCGCCGGAAAAAGCATCGAGGAAATTCCAGATGTCGCAGCGAACTACGTCAAGTTCAACCGGGGAAGGCTCAAGCCAGCAACTATCAACAGGCGCTTGGCAATACTCAAGCGTATGTGTAATCTCGCCATTGAGCTCGGCTGGGTTGATTTGGATTACGGGAGAAAGTTCTGTCTGCTCCCAGAAAATAACCAGAGGAAAGTACGACTGGAGAATACCTTTATTCCCAGGCTATACGCTGAAATAAAGGACGACGAAGCCAAACGCTGGATGCTCGTAGCTGTGATGAGCGGGCTGCGACAGGGTGAAATCATGGCCCTTGACCAAGCATCCATCAAGGACGGCAGGTTCTTTGTGCGCGACTCAAAGAGCGGGGAATCCCGCTACGTGCCGATCTCAGAATCTCTCATAGAAGCTCTGGAATGGATTCCGTTTAGGCAACATAGAAGAACCCTATACGGGCACTATAAAGCCGCGCTGGAGCGCTTGGGCAGGCCGGAGGTAAACTTTCATGACCTTCGCAGAACTTTTGCAAGTCTACTGCTCAACACTGGCACTAGGCTCGATGAGGTAGCCCAGATTCTTGGGCACAAGAACATTCAGACTACTAGGCGCTACGCTTACCTGGATGATGAGAAGGCCGTGGAGGCGGTTAAGAGGATAAAGCTATGAATTCTTGCTACTGCGATTACGATTCGCCAGAGTTCTACCACAAAGAAGTTAGGCTGGCGCGTAAATCTCACGAATGTGATGAGTGCGGCGGCAGAATAGTTCCTGGTGAAAAGTACGAGCACGTTCGGGGAAAGTGGAATGATATTAACACTTTTAAAACTTGCTCAAGGTGCCTAACTCTACGCGAATTCGTGTTGGCTCACATCCCATGCTCATGTTGGCAGCATGGGAACATGATTGAAGATGTAATGGCTGACGCTGAGGCATTCTCCCATGAAGCCCCAGGCCTGCTTTTTGGCTCCTACCGTAGACGGGTTGCCATAGAGCGCGCAATACGCAAGGCCCATTAAATAGAGGATGTGGCTATGAGCACCGAAGACAATCTTATCAAACCACATATTGAGCGCGGAAGCTGGTTATCTATAAGTGGCGAACGCGAACTAATTTGGAGATGCTTTGATCCAGAGTCTGAGGGATGGGGAACAACTCTACCAAAAGCTTATGATGACTGGTTGACTCATCGCAAGGCTTTAAGGCATCTAGAGTCTGTGTCTTGGCATACAAGCTATCCGCAGTAAAAATGATGGTGACACTATGAGTGAAATTATTACCGTGGCCGATTTAATAGACGTACTTAAGCACGTTGACCAAAAGCTGCCGATAGCTACGTTCGCAATGGGTAGGTTTTACGCTTTAGGATTGCACTCATTCAGCCACGGCCCGTTACGCGTGGCTCTAATGGACACTTATCGTGAAGCTCATGTGGCAATTGGAGATCTGGGCATGGAACCTCTTTCTGGGACCATGCCCAATTGGGGATTCCGCTGCGCTCTAGATGGCGGCCCTGCGATTGAGAGTAAAGGATATCCATTGCCTAAAAGCCACCCGGATCGACGCTAAAATGGATCGGAGAGAGATGACATTAGAGGATAAGATTAACCAATGGCTCCAGCAACCTGGCACCGCCGTATCTTCGGCTGAGTTTGAATTCATCAGAAACATGCGCAGGGCTGCCACAGCCGGTGTTGGGTATGGATGGATGCAGCAGATAATAGAGTGGGAATGGAACGGTACAACTGACGGGAAAGGATGGGGGCCAGAATACTTCTCGCGGATTATCAATTTTGCCCATGTGAAGGAGGATAAAGCTATGACCCGTAAGTGTGAAGTGCATGGGCACCAAATATTCTGGGTTGGAGTATTTCACCAATTCTCTAATGAAGGGCGTATTGCTCTGGTTGAAAAGGGTGATGGCACTGTTGAGAAAGTGGACCTCCAACACTGTTGGATTCGGTTCATACAAGGAAAAGCCTAGGCCTGCTCATCAAGCTAACTATTTGCCCACACCTTAAAACTTCTTGTGGCGAATCAGGGATTTGAACCCCGGACCCACGGATTATGATAGCGTTCTCACAGATTGCTTTATTTCACAGAAATCAATGGAATCAGTAACTTTAACGCACTTGTTGTTTGGGCACTGGAGGCGTAAATGGAAGATTTTAGCATAGAGACGGGCAAGAATTTGCCCCAAGACATAAGCGCCGAAAATAAACGCTTGCGCTTTGAGGTTGAATACCTACGCGACACCGCCGATGTTGAGGCTGGAACTGAGATAGTATTGCTGCGCGGGAAAATTGAAAACTTACAGCAAGAGAACGAAGCACTCAGGAGTAAACTGTCTGAAATGTCTGGGAAGTATTTGGTGTTAGAAGATACTAATAAATGCCTGCGCTCCGAAAATAAACTCTTGAAACGATAAGGAATTTAAATGAAAATGCCGAGGCTATCAACAGCCGCCCTAGCTTTTATTCTGTCCACGCCAGTTGCGGCCAACATCATTATTGCTCAGCCGCATTTCACGATTGACAATATAACATTCACATCAGACGTGATGGACATTCCGGCCAACCAGGCTTTCAGCATCACGAGCTTAGGGGAATTCCAATACGTACTAGGCCCAACTCCAGATTTTCGCCTGCATCATCTCTTCTTAGAAGAAAATGGCACTGGAGAATCTTTTATGACTGCGCTAATCGGAGATCTTCTAGGCTTTGAGGGTGATGTAAAGAGGGTTGGTCCAGGATGGTTCACATCATCTATTGGCTCAGCGTTCCCATTTCCAGAGCCGCTGTTCAAGTTTACTGGAGCAGAGATATCTCCGTATCAAATACCGGTAGCATCGGTTCCTGAGCCTGCTACGCTATTGCTAATGGGTATTGGATTGCTCACGCTGGTAGGCGTGCTAAGGAAAAGAATCTGATATTTAGGCTCTAGCTGCCAATTGCTCTTACTTACGCAAAAGTACTACTACCGCCATAGCCAAAAGTTTTAGCAAGTCTTTAGCCTGAGTATCGGCTAGCGCTACATTCTCTTCCACCCATGCTTCTACCTCTGATGGAGTTCGATTTCGCAGTTCGGCAAACATCGGCCTTGTTTTAATGTCCACGAGTTCATCGCGACTCTTACGCCCAGATCGCTCTTCTGCGCTCGCTCGAATATGAACTCTCATGGTGCTATCATGGTGCAGTTGCAGTAATCGTAAAAGTCTGACTGAGTTTGTTAACTGCTTCTAGCAGAATTAAATATGTTCCGGGCAAATCAAAATCAACTTGAAGAGTGCCTTCGCTGACGCTACCGGTCGATGCTGTCGGTCCGATGTTATCTGATATGATTGGCCCAATTACACGGTAATTTGTCACGCCGGTAAGGTTAGAAATAGTCACTACTGCAACTCCGTTAGCAACAACTGTTGTTAAATCAATTGTCGCACCTAGCGCTGGTTTGTTTGTCACTAAACCGCCGGAAATGTACTGAGTGGAATTATCTGCTTGACCCTGCATCACTGATTGACCAGACTGTGGCTGGACAGAGACCATGTCGTCTGGACAACTTCCGGTACGGCGTATAACACCAGTGGCCGTGTCATAAACTATGTATATAGCCATCTTATCGCTTAGCTTCGATTGCTATCATGCTAGGGTTTGCAGCAAAACAAGGACCGGCACTATTTGATCTGGCCTGGAAAAAATACTGCCAGACACCGCCGGCCTGTGTCTGCGTACTAATGGCGCCTGTGGTTGCAAATGCACTAAAACTTCCTATTTCTTCGTCTTTAGCTTTAGGCACCGTTAAATGCATAGCAGGGGTCCAATCGAGCACAACATATCCATCGGACCGAACGAGACGTATATCCATAACCACAAATACTTCTATCACTTGCGATTGGTTATTAGCCGACCCACGTAGCCCACAAGTACACATAATAAATAGCGGAGCTCCAGTAGAGTTAATTACGAAGCTCTGAATATTGGTTTGTCCTCCTACAGAAATTTCACCAGCAGTAAATGCGGTAACCGGAACCGTTATCGCTTGCCCGGCGACCTTAAGCGTGGTTATGTTTGCGTCTGCAATTTGCGCAGTGGTAACTGCTAGGTTAGCTATTTTCCCGGTTGTTATCGCTGCGTTGTCGATCTTCGTAGTTATTATTTGGCCATCAGCAATCTTTACATGATCAATAGCTGCATTCCCAATGAGGGCATTGGTGACTGCCAGATTTTGAATAGCTGCAGTGCCAATAGCGGCAGTTGCGACTTTTGCGGCAGTGATAGAGGCGTCAGCTATATGCGCCGTGCCAACGGCAAGCTGAGCTATTAATGTTGCCGGAACTGCCTCCTCGATCCGTAAGTCCTGGATTTCCATGAACCCTAAACTAGACTGCACATTCAGCGCTACTATAGGGGCCATAGTTCGCGCGTTAGCTACAAAATCGGCTGATGTTGCTTGGCCTGTGTAGGCAAACCAACCAGTGCTGGCTGGCCGGTTTGCTGCTGCCACCCACTGGTTAGTTAAACCTGACCCAGCAGCATCGAATATCGCCAAACCGATCCATAAACTTCCATCCGCCGCTGAATTACTGCGTACCCAAGCACGCACGCGAGAGGTTTTAGAGGTGTCTATTGGTATACGTTGCGCTCCGGAATAAACAGTGCCATCCGGGTTCGGCGAGCCAGAGCGTAATGCAGTTGTGCCTACCTGACCGTCAGTCAATCCAGTAACAAAAAAGCCTGGTGGTATGGCCCCATTCAGTTCCCATGCTGAAGGGTCAGCAAATCCAGGATCGAGATTAAGAGCCGCCCCATATTGGGTGGTAAATAACTTCTGTGCAGTGACAGAATCGTCACCCAGTTTAAGAGTGGATACTGATCCATCCGCTAACTTTGCTGCTGTGACGATTAGGTCGTTTAGATCGACGTTCCCGATCTTCCCTGTAGTAGCGGTAGCTGGACCTGCTACCGCCCCTGCAACCCCTTTTTTGCTAATGATCCTAATCCAGTAGAATCTGGTTTGATTAGTCTGCCCGATTGCATCGGCCCATATCGTAGTTGGAGGGAGCAGTGATGGCAGTTGTGTAGCTGTCCCAAAGACATTTACTGTATTTCTGAACAGCTCGTAGTGACTTGCATTTGCGTAAGCGGGATCTATCCACTCTAGAAAGATCGACGTTAGCCCAGACGTAGCTGTAAACCCTGTTATGGTAGGGGGAATTGAAGGCGCAACTGAATTCCCTGTAATCGTAATCGAAGCACTTACGAACGGGCCTAAGGCACGGCCAAAGCCAGCTACCCTAACATGGCTCAATCCAATAGGTGCAAAGAGCACATGATTGGTTAGAGTCACTTCCGCTATGCGCGTCCATGCCACGCCATCGACAGAATGATCTACTACATAGTACGCAGCGCCAGCGGCCGGACCCCATGAGGCTGAAATAGTAGCGGCATCTGGTGTACCACCAGCCACCAGAAACAAGGACCCAACCGGGACTACTGGAGCTGTCGGTGGAACTGGCAGAGACCAATTGATGCTCTGATCCGGTACCGTCCCACCGTCCGCACTATGAACTAATGCATCCTCATTTATAGAGACAATTTCCACTGTCTCCATGTCGCGTGGCTTAATTTCAATGGCTCTAGCAAGTTGCCAGTACTTAGTCGCAGGGCCAAATACATAACGTGTTTTCTCTTCCGCTTCTCCGGTGTACGGAGTGAAGCTCGGGGCCGTTGCTAGAATAGCTTTTGTACTAGAAGAACCTGCCGTAGCAGTAAATGGTCCATCTGGAGTGCCATCGCGTTTATTCAGAGCTATTTGATGCGTGCCACCAGCCGAGAAATCTAAAGGCTCGCTCGTGGTTACCTCTTGAGGTCCGGCCACCCACCCAGTAACGTGACCGCTTTGAGCCCACGCAGGAACATCATGAGATATTGCTATCAGGTCACCAAATGTCGGGATGAAACCATCCATCTCGGTTGAGAACCTGATAATCTTTCGTCTGTACCGGTTCTGAGCAGCGGCGTGCATAGTCTCGCGCCATCCCTGATTGAATCCGGTAATGCCAAAAAAAACCGGCAATTTAGCCGGTTTTAAATCTGTGCCCCCTGGGAGCACCGCTTTAACTGGTTTAGGCTTCCACGTCACCTCATCAAAAAATTCGCTTTCTGCTGAGTCCCGGGTCTCATCAGTTGTCATCAGGTACTCGATGGAAAACGAGTTCCTGATAATGTTGCGCGAGTTGAACATGGCAACTGGCACTGTCTGCAACTGGTCTCGCACAAAATGGTAGATACCACCCTGTATAATTGGTACAGATCGGCCCGCACGCATTACATGAGTCAGTGCTTCCCATAGCGTCATCTGGCCATCAAAAACCGCGTTGAATTGATCACTCCGCGATGTCCAGACGGAATTGAGTGCCTCTAGCTGAGCAAGGTTGATGCGCGTATCAGATAACCCTGCTCCGTAGTCGGCATTCGTGAGCATATCTAAGGCGGCCCACGCTATTGATCTGGAATCAGCTTCAGCCGAATACCCTGACGCGGTTGACCATGAGCGCAGCTTACGCGTCACAATAAGATTGATGCGCCTCGAGCTAAGCTCGGATAGGCTATTGGTCGCCTGCATGCGAACCGCAAGCATAGTGACATTGCCATAAAACTGGGTTCCAGGCATGTATCCACGCAGCCCTATCCAGTTGAGATCGTTACCAGCACGCGTAGATGTATCTTTAGCATTGATGCGGGTAAACTTTACATCATATCTGCCCGGTGCCACATCGTAGCCAAACGACCTGCGTTGCGGGGTTGTAGTAGCGGCAGTTACTGTCTCTACCCCTAATATTGAGAATCCACCAACTGGAACGCCAGCATTATCAATAACCCTGGCTTCTACTTGCCATTGCACAGTCCTGGCGTCCAGGCCACCGGCATCGTTGGCAAAATAGCTGCCTTTTGGCTCAACTATATCAATCCCGATGCGATTGATCAGGGTGCCAGATGCATTCACAACGAATGGACCAAGGGCTACGCTGGTCAAAGCCTCTTGACCGGTAACTTCTACAGACGTAACTACATTAGTTGGGAAGAGTGTGACAGCACCGCCAGGCTGCACAACTTCAGTGTTGACGCCTGGAAATGAAGCGATTGAAGTATCTTCTATCCGTATGGACTCAATCGTGTACTTGCCTTGACCAACAACAAATAACTGATAAAGAAACTGCTCGTTACCAGAGAACTCGGTATATGGTTGCGCACCGAAGTCTGGATATATGAGATGCCGTCCATAAATGACCGGTATAGCTTGGCCTAGACGCGCTTGGTTGCCTTGGGAGGCGAGGGAATAGGTAGGACTAGCTGCAGCGATATCGCGCGCCGACTTGGGCGTGGGAACCTTTGGTGGGGGTATTACGGCGTTTACTAGAGCTACTCCACCTAGTACGATCCCAGCTTTAGCTACAGCTACCCCGAAGCCGGAAACACCTGCTCCAGCGAGAGCACCGCCAGCCCAACTGGCTACTACCAGGACCGCAATAGTGAGCACGATGCGCAGTGGATTTGATCCACCACCTCCGCCTTGCGGGAGAGTTACGAATGCCAGAGCGTCACCGTCACCTACGCAAGTTTTCCTCCATTCCGCCCTCAACAGAGGTTCACCATTAAGAATGGCAATAAAAGGGGACTCTGTTTTCGGGGCTAGGCTATTAACTCTGCGGCGTCTTTTAAGATAGGTGATCTCGCGCCCGAGAATTGGATGGAATGGATTGTTACAATAGACTACAGAGGCTAACATTTTTGTTATCAGTTCGAGTCTGTCTGCCAGCACCGGAATTTTTACTCAACTCGCCCTCCTGTAGGTTGCGAGTGTATTCAGCACCACCTCAGTTATAAGATCCCTAAATTCTTGGTCTTCCCTGAGGAGATTAAAAGCCTCGCCACGGATGTCTACTGAGGACGTGCTTGTTCGCAAAGAAAGTATGTCGACTGAACCTGGAGCAAAATCTCCAGACTTATTAGATCCGCCAAATGAACCTTTCAAAATTACGTCATTAGGTTTTGCCGTACTCTCAAATCCGTAAAGGCCGTTCCCAGTTGATGTGAGACCATCGATTATCCCAGTGCTTAGAGACTCACTATTGGCTACCAAGAATCCGTCTCCGGCGTTTGCTGCGCAGCGAGTTCCGTAGAACCGAAAGTCTACGTTTGGGCTGCTAGGCCCATTAGGCTCCACATCGATTCCAGCCTGCGGAGATGCACCGTTCGTGCCAGTAGCCACCATACCATAGCATCTGAATCCCCTGGTCCCTGTTACGCTCAGCCCGTTTCTAAAGTTGTTATGAACCAGGCAATTTTGCAATCTCACGTTGTTTGACAAATCACCGGCATAAGTCGTATCTCCAGTTACTTCTATTCCATCACATGGGTTATTTGCTGATGTTACGTCAGTCAGTCTTATGTTGTCGCAACAGGAAATAAAGATACCGTGCCCGGAGCTGGTGCCACCTTTCCTGTTTGTTCTATTCCCGTCAATATTCAGCCCGAATATGCTGACATCACTTACTCCAGCCAACCATGTTTTATCAGAGATAAGTAAGCAGATCTTATCTGTGTCTAAAGACGCCCCCATCTTAAATTTAGTGCCGTAGGCCCATATGGTTCTTCTGTTCGGTATGGTCAATGCTTCATTAGGTCCAGAGATGGAATTCAAGTTGTAGGTAACAGGCCTTAGAACAATGTTGGAATCAGCTTTGATGCAGTTTGTTATAGCCTCCTGATCATCTGTGACGCCATCACCAATGGCGCCGAACCATTCAGGGTAGACCGTGGAGCCATTGTATAAGCGTTTCCAGCGCCCACATCCAGCATATCCTGTAGACATTATTACTGTTCCAGAGTTATCTTCATCAGAAGATGAAGAGTCCCAGAAAAACAGTCCTTGGCCGCCATCATTATCTGCTCTAAAACCCATCATATACAGAATTGTATCTGTAGCAGAAATGCAAAAAGCTCTAAGCTCTGCCATGGTGGCAACTACGCCAAAGTTACTCATCTTGTATATTTCATGTCACGAGAGTAGCGATAGTATTTAATACGCTTCCAACCGTTTAGGCGCAACGCACTTAGGTTGTTAAAAATCACACCTGTATGTTCCACGCAATGTAACAGCCCGCCACCGTCGGCATCAATCCAGACACCGACATGAGGATCAGTAGAATACGAAAGGCGCACGCAATCACCTTCTTGCGGGGAAGAAACTCGTAACCACTGGCGGTTTCCATTGAATGCTCTTAGCGCAATTCTCGGGTCAACATCATCTAAATCCACCACCGGAATATTTATCCCAAACCTTTCTCTCTGGACATAGCGCAAGAATCCCCAGCAATCGAATGTGTCAGGGCCTTGAGCGCCGCTTACCCATTCACGCCCGATATAGTCAACTGCCCAGTGCATATGTTAATCTACGTGCTGTAGAGCCCCACCAGAGTCTTGGCTGGTCGAAGTCCAAGAACGGTAGCCCTACCGCGGACGCCAGGAAAGCAACGACGCGACGTAGGTGAGCCCGGAGTCGACCGCAAATCGCCGGGTAATTAATGGGCAGGCGGGAGCGGCAGTTTGGGGTAGGCATAATTCGTGGGGTCGTGCACTAAATGGTTCCAACCAAAGTCATGGGTGCACAGGGGCGATGGCTAGGTGACCCCGCCGAATGACAGCCTACCCCAACCGCATACAACATGCTTCTGGCAACGCTGGCTACTTTGGAAGCAAACAATAGCAAGTAATCATATTTAAACTACCAACCCAGGAAATCTCCCAACATCGTAAGTTTCTCCAGGGAATGATTTATTAACCGTGTCCCCGAACCCTGCCCTAAGCGTTGCCCTGAACAAGTTAACCTCGCAGTGATTTACAATCAGATGTAATGGCGGGTTATTCTGCGGAGCACTCGTAATCAAGTTCGTGTATTGACGGTACGTCAGTTCCAGTTTAGATGGACTAGCATTTGCTGCTTCTAGTCCATCTACTATTGAACGGTCAACGTTATCCATACTGACCTCCATCTCTGGAGATGATCCATCTGTGATGTCAGGAATTCTAAAATCAAAGCGGAATTTGATAAATGTCACTGCCTGTCCAGGATTTACTGGTGCACCAGCCTCAAGCGTCAACACCCAGTCTTGATTATCTAGAACTACACGAATCGGCACGGTAAGTGCTACATGCCGAAGTTCTAAAGTATGTAGAATAACTGTGTCGGTAGGGGCCGCTGCATAGGCCTCTTTGATGGCCTGGGTTAAAGTTGTATTCGGCATTAAGCAGGTAACGGCCTCGAAGCAACCTCAAGCGCAATCACAACATCCCATACATTGCTCTGAGGAACTACACTCGCGGACCACATTCCGACACAGCGCGCTGTGACTAGACTTATGCCAACCCCGTTAAGCATAGGCATGCTAGTAATCGACTCTGCCCCATCCTTGAGATCGTTCTTATGAAATTTTTCGAATATTCCGAATTGTGTTTTTGTCAAACGTATCTTTCCTCTTATGAGACTTGGTGCTGCTGTATATCTGCGCCGAACCCTAGCAGGGCCAGATTCGAAATCCGTACGCACCAATGGGTCTTCCGGTTCAATTGAATAGGAATCCATTAGCGGAGACGGAAGAGTAGAGGGCCACGCTGCCATTTATCTGACACTCCCTGGCACACGTGACAAACCGAATTGACGCTCAAGAATTGGAGATATGCCTCTCCCGCGCGAAATATTGGCACCAAGTTTAGATTCTATTCTCTCGATAATCACATCGATATTCATATTCCCTTGGCCATCCTGGCGCTCACGTACTTGAGCTGTTTCCCCAGGCTGTGGGTGAACATTAACCGTAATGCCACCTGCCGGCCCAAGCCGTTTCATTTGCTCTGGAGTAAAAATGCCCTCTCCAGCAGTAGCAAAAATAGGGACCTCTCCGGCTACACCGCCAGCATGATATCTGGGAACATTTGCAAATGTTGACAATGGAGCCATACGGCCAGATGACGCTTCTCCTACAATTCCGCCAGTGTGAAACATTCCGCTAAAACCCTGAGCTAGTCCACGGGCAATTGGCCCAGAGATAGTCTTCTCCACAAATATTCTTGCGATATCTCTAAGAATCGAATTGACCATGTCCTTGAATGCCTCAGATACGTCTTTTGTTCCTGTCAGAGTATCAACAAAGAAATCTGCTAGAGAGTCGTCAAACACTGCTTGAAACTTTTTCGCAACTAAATCTGACTGTGCAGCTAGCTCCTCTAGACTTGTTCTTAACCCTGCGGCATCCTGAATTAGCTTTTGGTTTCCTGAGGCTGCAGCTACTGCTTCATAACTGATTACAATCGCCTCAAGTTGGCGTACAGCATCCTGTCTCGCATCAGAGGTTTTAGATAGCGCATCAAGTTCCGTAGACGCCCCAAATTGTCGTTCTATTTCTATGCGTCGTTCTTGAGTAGCCAGGTTAGCGTTTATCTTTTCCGCTTTTTCTTTTAGCTCGTTAAGCTCTGCTTGGGCGAGAGTGAATTTTCTCAGATCAGCTATATCACCAAGCGCGCGCTCATCTCCCGCCCCAATCGCCTGGCGTGTTATCTGCCTATTAGACGTAGCAAAACGCAGCTCAGCAGCGCGTCTTAAATCACCCTCCTGTTCAGATAGCTCAGCGCTTATCTCATTGAGCTTGTCTATGTACTCCTGGGCAGCTTTTGTTTCCTCAAGAAAGGAAGCAATTCCCTGCTGTGCAGCATCTGCTTGTGCCTTCTGCTTTTTTGCAATAAGGTCGACGATCTTGGTCGATGCCTCAATTTGCTCCTTAGGGTCGGCACTTCTAGAGAAGTCTCGCAGCGCTGCTATTTCTTTGTCATATAGCGCAATAGTTTTTGATACAGACTCCTCTATCGCATCGCTCCTGGCTCCGAAAAATCTCTCTGCACTTAGAAAATCTGATTCGTAATATGCACTGATAATTTGCACACGATCAGAGAGCAAATCCTTCTCTGCATTAATCGCGTTTTCTACGTCACTCAGGCTTTTATCCAGAAGTGCCTTTGCTGTTTTGGTGGCATCCTCAGTACCGAGATCAAGCTTAATGGGCTTGGATTTTGGCTTAGCAGGATCACCTCCTGCCTCTAGGTCTCTAGCTCTCTCTCGTGCTGATTGGGCGTTTTTTAGAATATCCAGCTGCCTACGCAGAAAGTCTTCAGTGTGCTGTTCTTCTCCAGATATGAATTTACCTATGCCACCGAACTTCTCTAGAGTTTCCCTTCTCTTTGTCACATCAGATATTTTTTTCTCTAATTCGGCAATCTTATCCGCGCCTTTATTTATATCCGCAATTGAAACACCTGCCTGTAATAGCTTAAATAACCCACCGGCAGCTCTGGATGCTTCATTTACCTTGTCTATGAATTGGTTAAAAGCCTGCAACGCAGGTAGAAACGCAGGGAGTAAAATACCTTTTAGACCAACTCCAATCTTTGTGAGATTGTCGTTAAAGTCATCGGCGTTTTTCGCCATCTCCTTCGTAATAGGATTGAGCCTCTGCCCTTCCTTGATAAAATCTTCTAGAGCCTTCCTGCCACCTGATAATGCAGGGATTAACTCGAAGAAAGACTTACCTAGTTTTCCTGCTACGAACTCTCGCTGTGCCGCAGTGAGTTGCGGAAAAACATCAGCAAGCCGCAACAATGCTTCTGTTCCAGAACTTGCGCCCCTAGCAAGATCGCTTAAACCTAACTGCTGAAATAGTTTCGCCGATGCCTTGTCAGCACCAGCACCCATCTCTACTATGGAGCGATCGAGTTCCTTTATGCCCTTTGCTAAGGCCTCTGTAGAAGTGCCGGTTTGCTGTGCCGCAAATTGGAGTCCAGCTAGCTCCTCAACCGCAACTCCAGTCCGTTCATTGATGGTATTTAGCTCTTCCGCCGCTGTAATAATAGCGGAGCTAAATCGCACGAGCTGGTGCGCGCCGAATGCTGACGCTAAAACCCCACCTATCGATCGTAACCCACGAAAAGAGCTTTCTATCTGCCCGACAGTCCTCCTAGAACTACGAGCGATCTGATCTAGCGAAGCCTGGAATTGGGCAAACCTCGCTTCAAACGAGATTACTACCGGAGGTATAGCCATTATTTAAACTGATTAAAAAACTCTATCGGGTCAGGGTCCACATCAGCTTTTTCTTCAGTCTTATGAAAGACCATGAAGTCCATAGGGTTGGCTGGTTGCGCTCCTTCTTTACGACACTTGCCAGCGTAGTTGGCAAGAGTTGAACAAATTAGCGACGAGCGGAAATAGTGCGCCCATTCTCCGAACGGCTCCTCTTTCCACAATGCCCACCATAAGCCAAACTCTTCTGCTGTCATTGATTCGCCTAGTTCTTTAAGAGTACGCCCGAACTGCAATGCTAACTGCATGGCAAAACGTAACTCAGGATTCGCTATTTTTTTTTTCGGAGCCGTCGCTACCCATTCCGGAAAGCTTCTGAGCAATTCCGAACAGTTTTAGTGCAGCCTCAAAGTGAGCGGACCCGAACTCCTCCCACTGATCCTGTGTGAAGATTGCTTTGCTCTCAGCATCCACTACAGTACAGGCGAGCATCGCAGAAAGGTTGCTGAATTTGTTGTCACTCCCGCTCACTGCAAGAGCAAGACGATCACGCAGCAATAGGCCGCGTACGATTATCTCGCCACCGAGCTCAGGGACGTCACAGGTTTCGGAAGGCAGGATAGGAGATTGGATTTGGGACTTTAGTAGGACGGTCATTTGGAACCACCGTGGTGCTTTTTGGTAAAGTTCAATTTCTTGGTTTCAACCATCTTTTGAATCGATTCTTGCGAGAGTTTCCGGCCATTCATATATATCAGGTTGCGTACGTCGTCGGCTTACCGAACATTTCTATGTTCACAGCCGTTGTCACCAAATCTTGTGCACTACCAGTCGGTAACAACGTTGCCCCAGCAAACCCGTTAAACACAATCTTCTGACCGTTCGCAAAAGTGATCCTGACAGCCCTTGTGCCCTTAACATCAGATGCCGCCTTCAATGCGATTAGCCCAGCATCTGACACATCCCAAATGCTCTCAAATTGGAATGATGCAGCATTGGCTACGCCTGGGATTCGCTTCTGGATATCGTCATGAATTGTGGTGGTATCGATAAAATTAAAGTCTCCACCTGACGCCGTCAGTCCACGTGCCGTCGTCATGTTCGTTCCGTATGTTATCTCCTGCATAGTCCCAGAGCTAAAAGTATCATAGAGAGTCGTGTTTTCTCCCTCCAGCTCGATTGTGTTCGCCGCCTGGTTGGCAACTCTAAACACACGACCATCCAATTGAGTCATCCCCTGGATTGTCATCAGGACATACGCTCCGTTAGCAATACCATGTGCAGTACTGGTTACAACGCCAGGACTCGCTTTAGTAATTGCAGTAATAGTTTTAGCCGCCCCAAGTGCTGATTGGATAGCGACCGCGACCTTAGACCAAATTGATGCTGTTGCCATTTACTTATCCTCATATGGAACCGAGGAGGCAAATGGAAACGAGGCGCTTAATAGCGCGTAGTCAACCGCGTGCTCGGGGTAATTCTACAAAAACTCAGACTTGAGATTTCAGCCAGTCTTCCCAGGCTGCAATAAATGTCTTGGCTATCCTTATTAGGGCCAAGTGAAACTTTTGTGTTGCTGGTGTCATGACACCAGGCTCAGATTATCTGACCTGGTAAAGTACCTAACCACGTAGTTCATGGTAATCAGGCCAGCCTCTAGATCGGCATCGTTAAGATTAAAAGTAATACCATTTAGTTGTGTATCTAAAGCCAACCCGGTGAAAAGTTGGTCAACCATCAGCCTTTTGTGAACATCGTGAACTATTGGATCGGCCAATACAGATGGCTCATCTCCCCTGACATGTATCTCGATGTCCAAAGACAGAGTATGGTCAAGCATCCCGAATGGAGCTTCATTGCCTATTGAATCCTCACGCTCACGCACGACAATTGCCGGGGTAATATCACGAGTAATAGGAATTAAACGCGACCGGAACACATTTGCTTCAGGTACAGTTACCAAATCACGCAGCATGCTCACGGCCTGAAGTACTAGTTGCTCACGGATTGTGGCCATTTAGAGAGTCGCCCTTACTACTACCCGAAAACTTCTTGGCATTATGCGAGGTGGGTTATTTACAGAGGTAATATTATTTGTTACGGCGTATGCACCAATTGCGGTTCCTATTGGAATGTTGATCCAAATAGTCGTAGTAGTTGCTGTGTTGCTGTGCTGGAGCAAAATCAATCCCGCCTGCACAACCCATGCACTAGTCAAGATTGAATCTATGCCTAGCTCATCTATCCAGTCCAGAGTCCAATCGACCTGGGAATTAGGAGCTTGCTCTACCCAGTAGCCTAGCGCGTCTCTATGAAAAGCATCTTGAGCCATACGCTCATCTCACTCTCAAAACACGAGACTGTCCCATTACTCTCAGTATCCTTATCCCGGATGTGGCTACATTAGTCCCAAACGGGGTGAATGCTGCATACATAAACCCGGACTGCATTCTGTCATCAGCATCCAGAACGATGCCGATCGACACAGGAACGTTACTCTTACGCCAGGGCATGCCTATTAAAACTGCCGACGCACGCTCGTTCAGAGAATCTAACATTTAAGGACCCTGAACAATCTTTCCGAATGTGGTAACGTCGTTAATATCAGTTATCTGCACTTTCTGTTCTACCGTTGTTCCAGCGTCGTTTAGGAACTCCAGCAACCCAGTTATTTTGTTGGTCCGATGCAGATTCCTCATGAATTTGTACATATAAAGAACCGCCAAATAAGGAGCTATCGCCGCCGGTGGCGCACCGGTACCTGGTTGTGCCTGTGCCGTAGTGAGCAAGTTTACGGTGTTCTGAAGTGCGGTTATCCCGGCCTCAACATCATCTACTAGGTTCTCAAGTACTGTAAGACCATGCGATGAGTCGAGAGTCGCTCCAATAGCCTCGCCGATTGTAGTAGGCGTACTAAACGCTCCACGAGACGCATTAAGAATCGCATCTCTTATTTTGTTTGCCGCAGCTATGGCAAACGCATTATCGTCGATTGCTCCTATCGCGAAAGCATTCGCTGGAATCCCTCCTGCGACTATTTGAGAGTTGGCGTCTAATCTATTAACCGTGCTAAATGTTAGCTGGTCAACCTTGCTCTTTATCGCAGACCCAATGATATGACCGGCAGTGTTCACCGGATAGGTTGCAGGTAGTGTCGTATTCCATGGGTCACCAGCAGACGCTGCGGCATTGAGTTTATTTCCTGTAGAACCGGCCGCTAGGAAGTCGGCCATGATTGAATTCCATACCGCTGCTGCAATAGTGGCCGCCGTTGGCGCGGAACCACCAGTTGGAGCTAACTCAAGTGAATTAAGAGTGAACCGGTAAACAGCACCATCCACCTCTAATGCCGTGTCTAGCTTATTAGCGATAGTCAATAGCGAAGCTATTTCTGTATCAACAGCTCCTAATATCTGAGCAACTTCTGTATCAACAAAATTATCTATGGTATCAATTAAGACCTTCAGCGCCGCATTGCCATGCGTGCCACTATTTACTACCGCAAAAGAATCACCAGTCTGAGGGGTGTTGCCAGTGTAGGCAGTGATGGCATCTACCAGCTCAACACCTACAACCTTACCAGCGTTGGTATTAATCTCACCGGCACCAGCTCCATCCTTAACCGTAACTACTGGATACCCTAATGTATGCTCCGCCGGTAAGGCGGTGCCTTTCCAGTGAGTCGCATTTATATTTAGGACATTAGTTACACCAAATGTTAGTTGGTCAGTCTTGGTTTTTATTGCACCAACCTCAGTGTCAACGGAGGCCAATATTGCAGCGGCTTCTGTATCTAGAAAATCGTCAATAATGTCTACAGATGTCTGTGTAGAACGTGATCCTACTGTGGCGTTAAGATTTGTGCCTAATATAAATCCAGCCTGATTAGTAGTATACGACGCAGGTAATGTCGTGGACCATGGGTCACCTGCGGCACCTGCGGCGTTAAGCTTTTCACCGGTAGATCCTGCCGACAGATGAGGCGCCAGCGCCTCATCCCAAACAGCATCGGCTATTGCTAATGCTGTAGGAGCAGATCCCCCAGTGGGGGCAAGTTCGAGAGAATTCAAAGTAAATCTATAAACTGGCCCGTCTGATTCCAGAGCAGTATCAAGCTTATTTACTATTGCCTGAATTGCTGAAACCTCTGAATCCACAAAGTTATCTACTGTATCTATTAGTGTTTTGAGGGCAGCATTACCGTGAGTTCCGCTATTGACAACGGAATAAGCATCTCCACTTTGCGGAGTATTTCCAGTGTACGTAGTTAGAGCGTCGACAAGCTCCACTCCAACCACCTTACCGGCATTGGTATTTATTTCCCCTGTTCCAGCTCCATCTTTTACTGTCACTACAGGATAGCCAGCAGTATGCTCTGCAGGTACGGCATTGGCATTCCACTCTTCAACGTTAGAATCAACTATTCCTGTACCATCTATGACCAGTGCAGAGAAATTAGCCGGAAATGCTTGTGTCAGAGCGTATCCTGTCTTGTCACCTACAACCTGCGCGTTAACATCAGGCCTGCCTGAGATCAAAGCATTGGGAGCTGAGCCACCCCACAGCTTAATATCAGCGTAGCTGATAATTGACATCTCAGTGCGAAGAACCTCATATGTAGTAGTCCCATCTGGCGTAGTTTCCCAGTTCGGCACAACACTGGCCACTCGGCCAGTAGTAAAATCAGTTATGACGCGCGCTTGATTATTTGCTCCACCAGTGCCACCGCCACCTGTACCGCCGGTAGTTTTTAGTACACAACCTACAAGCAGGTCGGCCACCGCCGGAATATCCGTAGCTAGAGTGAGTGTGCCGGCCGCGCCTGCCGATGCAGTACCTGAGAACAGCAGTGGCAACACACGCGGCTTGTCTGTGAGCAATGTACTTTTCGGTCCGCTAGCCGCTTTGGCCGCCAGGAAGAAAAATGAGCAGTCAGTCTCTGCACCAGATAAAGTAATAAACCCTGACCCGTTAGATCCGGCTATGGTAGTTACTTCTTCTGCACAATCAGCGTAAGAGCCACCATCCTTACTTATCTCTGTGTCTGGTGTCGTAGGGTCTAGAGGATCGCCGTCAGCATCAAGATACGGCACAGCAACGGTATACCTGGCATTTTTTACCGGCCAAGGTAGAGCATGAGAAGCGTGATTTGCCATTTAAAAAACTCGTTGACTTCCACTTGTTCTTGGATAGAACCCGCCAAGCCGACGTATCGTTGGGTGCCCACCAGGAACAGCGGCTGCCTTATACGCGCTAGTGGCTTGTTTTGGTGCAGCCGTATCACTAGTTTGATAGGCTTCGTTGTAGGTTCCGGTTTCGGTTGTCACGCGAGTAGCGACTAACAATCCAGTTTGCCCAGACGCATATGGAGTATTTGATCTGGTAATGAAGTTGACATCTGCATTAGTAAATGTGTGGGCTCCGTCGAAACCGCTAGAACCGGCAACACCAAACAGTAAACAATCTGCTATAGTCGTCGTTATGTTAGTTGTGTTGTGCGTAGTGCCACTTGTCGCATCGCCAGTAGCCGCAACATGCAGTGCACCAGTATTGTCCTGCCCTGATATCTCACTCACGGCTAAGGTTGGGTATCCTGGCTCAGTAAGGGTTACCGTGAAAGTGTGTGCTGCATTACCTGTAATATTAGAGTTGTACCTTTCCCGGATTGTGCTGGCTGATCCAGCACCTGTATAGGAAGCGGTCCACGGGTGGCTGACGCTGTCAGTAAATGAAGAGTACGCACCTCCAGAACTATGCTCAATTGATATTTGAGCAACTATGCCATTACCGCTTACAGTGTTCATGCTAGGCGTCGTAACTGACGTAACATTATTACCAGTAGCGGTGACAGTCTCCAGATACGCAATAGCCATCTTAAGCCCTGTCCTCCAAAAGCGTTAGCTCAGCAGCAGCTATCGCTATGCCGGTAACAATAAGCCTGCCGCGTACAAGACCATTAAAATGACTTCCTAGGGAAAAGTTAGCTTCGGCAGTAGCGGAACGCCCGATCCCAGCCCCTGTACAAGAGCCACCCTCTTTCCAAGTCATGCCATCATCATGAGATATATCAATTTCACAGCGCCATGTACGACCCGCTAATAAGCTTACAGAATTCAGTGTAATGCCCCATTCTTCGACGTTGACAGTGAAAGGCCCAAATTCGTATGTACCAGGCACTAGCAGTGATCTACCAATCGCAGGTCTCATGACTATGGATTCGGATTCCAGTTACCGGCGCTATCCCACGTCCTTCCTGAGATGGCAAACTCCGATACGTCCTGGGTTGCGGACAGCCTATTGTTCCATTCCAACTCTACTTTCGCTTGGGCTTCTGCTAAATCCACAGCCTGAACAGTGAACTCAAACTCCTCATATTTACCAGCTTGAAGATCCGCCAGTTCGCTATCTGTAATCACTGCCGGATGACCAGCAGTAAGGTCCGCCAGTATCGAACGCTTTCTACTGTTAGCATAAAACTTCTCGAACCCAATCGGCACATCTACCCAAACTACACCATGATAGGTAGGAGGATTGTCAACTATCCTTCTTATAAATGTCCCCCTGCGCCGCCCCGTAGTTGATACTGGCAAAGTGGTTACCTGTACTATTGCCTGAGAGATATTTTCGTTGTTAGCAATATCAATAGCTCTTGGCTGGACGAAGTACGTTGTTGCTGGAAGCAGTCCAGTTACCACTATGCGGTGCGACGTGACAAAGCTACCGGCATATGCAGCAGGTGTAGATGTCGTTGGTGGAGACAATGTACCAGTAAGGACCTTGCCCCTGGCAGGCTCATTAGTAGAGAACACCGCATCGATACTGGTAGTAGATACCAGCAATTGCAGCCCAGTAATGACTGGGGCTGTAGTATCGGCGGCAGCCAATGTAGCAAATGTCCTGTTCGGTTCTGTGCTGTTTGTATTGCCAGCTACGTCAGCCCCAAGTACTTTATAATTTATCGTCGATGCCGACGGTAACCCTTGTAACGACACAGCATGAACAGCCTGCTTTGTTGGAAATAGTCCAGTTGTGCTCGCGTAAGGGATAGAAGTTCCGTATTGAATCTCAATATCAGCAGCCTCATTCCATGTCACGTTAACGGTGGCCGTAGTGTTTGTGATGTTTGTAACCGTCGCGGTTACGATAGTCGGAGCCAGGACATCTGATACTGATTCAACAGTGGGGAATCCCCCGTTCTCGAACAACCTATAAACATATTGCAGCTCGCCTTTGTTATAGTCGAACAGCAAATTATTGTCGGATGAACTAAATCTGACATCAGCACGATGATGCAAAACGTCGTTGGGAACGGTACGGCCAGCAGTAGAACTAAATGGGTTGCTAATACTTCCTGAGAATAATCCAGGACCACCGTTATGGCGCTCCCATAGCCAGAAGGCCCAGCCTAGGAATTCGTTATCCCCGGTGTATTTATAGGCATACACCATTAGATTGACGAGAGAAGCAGTATAGTTGGTGTCCCAGAAAATCACTGATCTCTGTGCCTGCGTGTCCCAGAATGAGTAATCTATGAAACTGAATATCTGGTTACTGGTATTTACATAAAAACCAAAAAACGATCCAGGATATTGAAATACCGGATCTATAGCCCTGGCGATGCAGAAGGTCGCCATCTGAACGATTCTCTGCTTAATGTCCAGCCTACCAGTTACTCTAGCCGCCTGGGCAAGCGCCTCAGTTATGATCCCAGTTTGGAATGTGGCAGCAACACGCCCTCCTCTGTCATAAGCCCCTGGTCCGAGAATAGTTTGATCTGTATCTCCTATGCCATAGAAATACATTCCACCGGGGGGCCTAGATGCATCCCAGGTTGAGGAATTCATCCAAAGGTTGATTAGCCTGTCCCTGGCTTGTATAAGAGCCACATCTCCAGTTGCCTCAGCAGCCGATACCATTAATAGTAGATGTCTAGCTGGACCGCGACCTCCAAATTCGGACATTGGAAACGCTGATGGATTGCCTACCTCGTTTTGCCAGTATCCGTTTATGACGTTAGCCAAGTTGCGCAGTTCTGTTATTGCAGAAGCATTTGGACTGTAGCTATTAGCCGCCTGTAATCCAGGACCATAGAAGTGATCGTAGCCATATGAATGGTCGTTACCTCGCCCCTGATCTACCTCCATAATTGCCCGGAACTGACCTGATGTATAAAAACTAAGCCACGCCGCTAAGCGA
>Ga0184626_10000007_pt1 | contig 36945 bp, 39 predicted proteins | sample PLM3_60_b1_FD_133142 | JGI IMG/M metagenome (GOLD analysis project Ga0184626, IMG submission 133142) | Groundwater sediment microbial communities from an aquifer in East River, Colorado, USA - PLM3_60_b1 | ecosystem: Environmental > Terrestrial > Soil > Riparian zone | place: USA: East River... | reverse complement strand
TGCTGCGGCATCTTGATATCGCGCACCACCTCTTCGCCCGCGTCGCTGCCGAAGAAGACCACCTCGATGCCGTCCCCTTGTACGCCCGCTTCCTCGAGGACCGCGGCCAGCGGCGTGCCCGCCCAGCGGGCGGTACCGATGCCGCCGAGAAACCAGGGGAAGCCGTGGTTGCCGGAGCATTCGAGCGTAAAGGTGACCTCCTGCCGCGGCCGCGCCATGATCTCGCTCAGGCTGAAGGTCAGTGGCTGCTTGACCAGCCCGCCGATCTGCAGCTTCCAGGTATTCTCGTCGACGGTTGGCCGGTTGTAGTGCGCGACGCTGAAGAATTTCTCGTTGGGAGTCAGCCATGAATCGACATCCTCCCATTTCAGCTGATTGGCCACCACCTGCGGCACCGGATTCTCCGGTGGCTGATCCAGCCAGGGAAGCACTTCATCTCCGGGTGTGCTCGGAAAGGCCTGCGCCAAGCGGGAGGCTTGGAGAATGGTCAGTGCAGCAAGCGCTGCACTGCCTTGAAGAACGAACTCTCTGCGCGGAAGTGCCGCCATGGTGGTCTCCTTGTCAGGTTGCTTTTTAGCTTGCGAGGATAATGTCGGCGTCCAGGGGTTGCGGGACGACGAGCGGCTTTGAACTGTACCGTGCTACTCGCCTTCTGGCTCGCCCTGCATCGGGAGCCTCTACCTAGATTGGCGACGGCGCCTCCCCATCTTTGCCGATAACGCCGCACGCAATGGCCCGCGCCCACAACAGCGGATGCGGCAGCAAACCTGCCCTGTATCAATCTGCGTCGTGCAATGCGTCACAGTCTGCGCGGGGTAAGGTGTGATGTCCTTGGGAAATCCTTGATTTTCACGCCAGAAACCCGCCATTTTCGACCTGGGCGGTATCGCGGCGTGATTGTCCAGTTCGGGAGCCGGCGGATGCATCTTCTCTTCGGCGATTGTGCCCTGAATCCGGCACAACGCGAGCTATCTCGCGACGGCGAAGCGATTCATGTCGAACCGCAGGTGTTCGATCTGCTCCTGCATCTGATCCAAAACCGCGACCACGTGGTCAGCAAGGACGAGCTGCTGTCGGCCGTCTGGCAGGGACGGATCGTCTCGGAATCGACTCTGAGTAATCGCATCAATGCCGCGCGCAGCGCCATTGGCGACAGCGGCGAGCACCAGAGGCTCATTCGCACGATCGCGCGGAAGGGATTCCGTTTCGTCGGCGAGGTAACGGGAGAGCTGATCGAACCAAGCAAACCCGGTGATACCACTGACGGCGCACCCGATGGCCGGCCGGCGATTGCGATCCTGCCGTTCGCCAATCTTAGCGGCGATCCGGCGCAGGACTGTCTCAGCGATGGGATCACCGAAGATATCATCACGGATCTATCCCGATGGCGCCGGCTCCTGGTGCAGTCCCGCTCCGCCTCCTTCGCCCATCTGGCCGAATGCATGCGCGCCGCGGGCCTGCCGGAATGACGTAGATTGCGTCCAGACCCGGCGCAAGGCGCACATCCGGAGGCGGAAATCAGAAAGGTGATGTGTAGGCCGGTAGAGTCAGATTGACCCGAAGCCTCTCGTCACCTTCGTCGTAGTCGTTAGTTTGCTGCGCCGCCAACCCCCGTCACCAGAACGAATCCGCGGGTCCTGTTCTGATTGTCTGCATCGGTCGTGTTCATCGCGTTAAACAGGTCGGCGGCCGTTACCCATACCGGCGGGTACTTGTAGCGCGAGACGTCAAGGATCAGGAAGCGATCCGTCTCGGCATCGTACGCAGCCAAAGGCGAAATATGGCCGCCCTTTTCCTGGCCAATGGCCTTTCGGAGATAGTTCACGATGACGAAGTGGCCCTCCTTGCCGAGATAATCCCGCGCAGTACTGCGGAACGCGTCGAGGGTGGCGTCGGCGGCGTGATGACGCTCCACTTTGACCGGTTGAGTAGCAAGAAGCTCGCTCAATTGGTCCAACGTCATGCCCTGTTTGGCAAGGACATCCAGCGGCAGAATGGCCTCTGTCTGCTCGTTGAGGAAGTTATCCTGCGTGAAAGTGCGATACGGGTCGTACTCGGGGACCGCAGGGGCTGGGAGCTGCAGCGCGTTGAGCACCATGACAATACTGGCGACGCCGCAGAACGCCTGATTCTCTTGCGTGACGAAGTTCACGCTCAGGGGGACGAAGGCTTCCAGCGCATCGCTCTCCCGGAGAAGTTGTTCGCCCCGGTCCGAGCGCATGTCGATCAGATTGTCCGGCAGGGGAAGCGTCTGCGCCCGAGCGCTTGCCGCCAATAGACAGAGCGCGAAGGTGGCGGCGGTCCCAATGTGGCGGATCATGATGATTTTCCGATTGCTGCAGCTGGCCGGATATTCTCCGATCCTCGCCGTATTAACCTCGGTTTCCATCATCAAAGTAGCCATGGGGGCGCTCCGCAACAACTTGAAACGAAGCAAGGGCTGTCGCTTACCGGGGCGACCGTCACAGACTCGCATCCACAGAATCCGGTGCCCTCAAAGGTCCGATCCCTGCGCATCTCGGCTGTTCTTCAGACTGGGACAAGACCCATAGTCCGCGGCCCTTCTCCTGCCTGCACCTAAGCTGATAGAATAGCCGGGAGAGGTTTGGGCCATCAGATGGATGACGTGCCATTTTGGAAGAAAAAGACGCTGGCGGAGATGTCGCCGAGCGAATGGGAGTCGCTGTGCGACGGCTGCGGCAAATGCTGCCTGAACAAGCTGGAATATGACGATACCGGCGACATCGACTGGACCAATGTGGCCTGCCGGCTGCTGGACCACCATAGCTGCCGCTGCAAGAGCTATGCGATGCGCAAGGTCTTCGTCGAGGAATGCGTGTCGCTGACGCCGGACAATCTGGCCGAAATCGATTGGCTGCCGCCGACCTGCGGCTACCGGCTGGTGTCCGAAGGCCGCGATCTCTATTGGTGGCATCCGCTGATTTCAGGCGACCCGGAGACCGTGCATCAGGCCGGCATCTCCGGCCGCGACCGCATCATCAGCGAAGACGATGCCGGCGATCTGGAAGATCATGTGGTGGACTGGGTCGCGGAGATTCCGCCGGCCGCCAAGCGCCCGCGGCGCTGAACCACCGGGCGCCCTGCTTCCCATTGCAAAACAACAATTGTCACCCGCGCGGTCGCGAGGATGACAAGTCGTTCTGGGGTTACCCTAGCGCCGGCACAGGACAAAATTCTTGACATATATGACAATGTTCCTATAATGGGTATAGGCAGGCTCTGCGCCATGTGGCCTCGATGTTGGACATTGTGTATCAGTCTGCCATCCGTCCGGCTGCAGAGGGGCCGGAGATCTGGCGCTTCTCGGCGACCAAGCGCCTAGTGCGCGAAGACGTTGCCCATGTCGCGGAAAGTCTTGAACTCCAGCGCGTTGCCGCTGGGGTCCAGGAAGAACATGGTGGCCTGCTCGCCGATCTCGCCTTTGAAGCGGATATGGGGCTCGATGATGAAGTGCGTTCCCGCGGCGCGCAGCCTGTCGGCAAGGGAATGCCAGGCGTCCCAAGCCAGGATCGCGCCGAAATGCCGTACCGGCACGTTGTCGCCATCGACGTCGTTGGTGGCAGCCATGCGCGCTTCGTCAGGCTTCACATGGGCCGAGATCTGGTGGCCGAAGAAATCGAAATCGACCCAGCCCGGCGCACTGCGCCCCTCGGTGCAGCCCAGGAGCTCGCCATAGAAGCGGCGCGTCGATTCGAGATCGAGAACGGGAAAGGCCAGATGGAACGGCGGCATCGCCATGAACGAAACTCCCTGCCGCAAGCGCGGCGCGACCGGATTGTTTTCTGCCGGGGGAATTACATGAAACGAAAAGGGAGAGGACGCAACGTCCTCTCCCCTTTCACACAGTGGCCGTACAAAGATGTACGACACAAAGCCGCTGCCCGTGATTCGCGGCGCAACCGACGATGTCGGCCCCCTCTGCGCCAGCGGGAAGAGAGGCAACGGCTCTCCCCAACAACGCAACAACCGCCTTGAAGAACAGGCGATCTGTGCATGCTACGGAGATGGTTAATAGGGTCAAGATTAATGGCTCGATCCGTGGCATCTTTTCCGGTTCCTGTTGCAACTTTGCCACACGGTATGGTTAAGGGTCCGTTGCAAAAGCGGAAATTGATTCTCTTGTAGAGGCGCTCGCCAATGGCTAATGAATCGTTATGGGTCGGCGCCGTCGAACATTGATGCCGTTGGTCCCGGAATCGCAGTTCCGGAAGAAAAATCCATATTTTCAGAATGTTGCCAACGACCCGGGGACGGCGCCGAAAGCCAAGCAGGTGCTGACCCTGAAGGACCGGCGTGTCCTGGTCGTCTATCAGAGCGATCGCCGGGCGCGGCGCATCATCCTGCGCTTCGACCACGGCCATGGCCGCATCGTCGTGGTGCTGCCGAAGCGGGTGTCGGTCGCGCAGGGGCGCCGATTCGCGCTGTTGAATCGCGGCTGGATTCGCGACCGGCTCGATTTACTGCCCGAACCGATTCCGTTCCGTCCCGGCGCGAAGATTCCGTATCTGGGCGTGATGCATCGCATCCGTCATCGGCCGGGCGAGCGCGGCGGTGTCTGGCGCGAGAATGACGAGATCATCGTCACCGGCCGTGCCGAGCATCTGGGGCGGCGGGTGGAGGACTGGCTGAAGCGCGAGGCGCGCCGGGAGATCGAGCGCCGCGCCCATGCCAAGGCCGAGAGCCTGGGCAAGCGCATCAACGGCATCACCATCCGCGACGGGCGCAGCCGCTGGGGCAGCTGCTCGCCCAAGGGCCGGCTATCCTTCTCCTGGCGGCTGATCATGGCGCCGCGCTCGGTCATCGATTATGTGGTCGCCCATGAAGTGGCCCATCTGCGGGAGCTCAATCACGGGCCGAGATTCTGGCGCCTGACCGCCGAGCTGACCCGCCATGTGGAAGCATCGCGCACCTGGCTGAATGAGCACGGGATCACCCTGCATCGCTACGGATTGCATCCGGTCTGATACCGGCTACGCCGGCAAGGGCACATCCGCCACCCAGACATAGCCGTCGGGATCGGCAATAAAGGCCTCGCGCGTGCCGTGGGGTTTGTCCGTGGGCGGCGACAGCACCGTATGGCCCAGCCGCTGTGCGGCCGCAGCGGCGCCGTCGGGATCGACACCGTGCAGGCGGAACTCGGCCCCGGCGCCGCGAATCGCGCCATCGCCCGTCAGGCTCAGCAGCGGATGATCGCCGTAGGTGTGATCGGCATGGAGCATCCATTCGACGACCACGCCGCGGCATTCGCGGCGGAGCACGGCGAAATCCGCATCGCCATAGACGACCTGGGCGCCCAGCACCTCGCGGCAGAAATCGATGGAGCGAGGGACATGGCGCACCAGCAGGTTCAGCGTGAAGCCGGTCAGCGAGCGGCCATAGGCATCGGCTGCCATCCAGGGTGTCTGACCTTCCGCGCGTTTTTTGACCATGGTGCGTATCCCGTCCCAACGATCCCGGCGGGATTGTCATTGGCAGAAACGACTCGGTAAAGCCCGCGATTGTCGGGGGACATTGGCCGGATGCCGCCGCTATTTTTCGTTGCCCGAGCGCTGCTGATTGGCGGGGGCGGCAGAGCTGCTGCTGGCGCCGCCGCTGAAGATGCTGGTGATCAGGCCGTCGAGGCCCGACGGCTCGGGCTCGGTGTTCATGGCGATGGCCGCGGGGAACGGCAGCGGGCGGGCGGGTTCGCCTTTCAGCGCCGCGCCCATGTAGGCCTGCCACAGGCGCGCGGGAAGGCCGCCGCCGGTGACGCCTTTCATCGGTGAGTTGTCGTCGTTGCCGACCCAGACGCCGGTGACGAGTTCCGCCGAGAAGCCGACGAACCAGGCGTCGCGATAATCCTGGCCGGTGCCGGTCTTGCCGGCCACCGGACGGCCGAGATTGATGCCGCGGCCGGTGCCCCACTCGACCACGGCCGACATCATATCCAGCATCTGTGCGACCTGCAGCGGGTTCAGCACTTGGCCCGGCCCGTTGCCGTCGCGGCGATAGAGCACGGCGCCGTTGCGGTCGCGGATCTCCTCGATGCCCCGCGGCCAGACACCCTGGCCGCCATTGTCCAGCGTGGCATAGGCGCCGGTCAGCTCCAGCAGCGAGACGCCGCTGCTGCCCAGCGCCAGGCTGGGGCCGGGCGTGAGATCGGCGGTGATGCCGAGGCGGCGCGCCATCTCGGTCACGCGCTGGCGGCCCGTCTGCTCCGAGACCTGCACGGCGACGCTGTTGAGGGATCGCGCGAAGGCATCGCGCAGCGTGACGTCGCCGAAGTAGCGGCCCTGGTAGTTGTCGGGCTTCCAGCCATCGACACTGAGCGGCGAGTCATGCATCACCGTCTCCGGCGTCAGCCCATGTTCGAGCGCCGCGAGGAAGACGAACGCCTTGAAGGCCGAGCCGGGCTGGCGCAGCGATTGCGTCGCGCGGTTGAACTGGCTGTGGCTGTAGTCGCGGCCGCCCACCATGGCCTTGACCGCGCCATCGGGCGACATGCTGACCAGCGCGGCCTGGGACGTCATCTTTTCCGGCCCGTCTTCGTCGAGGACGCGCACGAGTTCGACCTGCGCCAAGCGCTGCAACTTCGGATCCAGCGTCGTGACCACCACGAGATCGCGATCGACGAAGCCGACATAGCTCGACACCTGGTCCATCACCCAGTCGGCGAAATGCTGGCCGGTGCGGTCGGATTCGACGACGTTCGATTGCGAGCGGCCTTCGCCGGCGATCTTATCGGCCTCTTCCTGGGTGAGGAACTCCGAGGCCACCATGTTCTGCAGCACCAGGTGGGCGCGCTGGTCCGCCGCTTCATCGTCGGCGATGGGATTGTAGCTGGACGGCGCCCGCAGCAGGCCCGCCAGCATCGCCGCCTCATAGGGCGTGACGAAGGCCGCCGGCTTGCCGAAGAAACGCTGCGACGCCGCGTCGACGCCATAGGTGCCGGCGCCGAAATAGACGCGGTTCATGTAGAGCGAGAGAATCTGATCCTTGGTGAAGCGCTGTTCCAGCCACAGCGCCAGCAGCATCTCCTGGCCCTTGCGGCGCAGGGTGCGGTCCGGCGTCAGGAAGACATTCTTGGCCAGCTGCTGGGTGATGGTGCTGCCGCCTTGCACCAGCCGCCACTCGCTCGTGTTGACATACATGGCGCGCAGGAGGCCGCGCGGATCGACGCCGAAATGCTTGTAGAAACGCCGGTCCTCGGTGGCCACGATGGCCTGCACCAGGTGGGTCGGCAGATTCTCCACTGTGACCGCCTGGCCGTAGAGATCGCCATAGCTGGCGAGGATGGAGCCGTCGGCCGCCAGCAGCGTCACGCTCGGCCGGCGCGTCGTGGATTCGAGGCGGTCGATGCCCGGGAGATCATACAGCAGCCAGCCCAGGACGATGAACGCCGCGAGCACAGACCAGCTGGTCAATACCGCCGTCCAGCGCAAGAGGCGCCGGGCCCAGCGGCGCTTGCCGCCGGGTTTTTTCGTCGTGGCTGATTGCTTCTTTCCCATGCGCCGGTACCTAGGCTACATAGTGGCCGTTCGCGGGGCCGGCAATCACCGATTTCGGCAGCCCAAGAGTGTTAATCACACAGCCATCCCGTCTGTTCCAAAATTCAGCCCGCGCCATGTGGTCTTCACAACCTCAACTGCTCTTGCGATTTGCCACGCCCGGCGATGGCGATCTCATCGCCGCCATGTGCGCGCAGCTTTCCAAGGATGAAGGCAGCCCGCGCGCCAGCCGTTTCTCCGCCGAGGTCTTCCGCCGCGACGGGTTCGGCGACGCGCCGAAATTCCGCTGCATCATCGCCGAGATTTCCGGCGGGCCCGTCGGCTATGTGCTGCATTGCCCGGATTACGATACCGACCATCTTTGCCGCGGCATCTACATGGCCGATCTTTATGTCGAAAAGACGGCGCGGGGGCGGGGAATCGGGCGCGCTTTGATGGCGGCCGCGGCCGATGACGGGCGGCAAAGCGGGGCGGCGGTGATGACCTGGACCGCGTTCCGGTTCAATGAGCCAGCCCTCGTTCTCTATCGCCGCGTCGGTCATGAAGCCAGCGACCTGATCGAGTATGTGGCCGAGGGCGCGCAGTTTCGCGACCTGGCCGCGGTGGCGGATCGGCAAAGCGACGTGTTCCATCTGCGGCCCACCCGCGCGGAGGATTGCGCGGTTCTCGCCGAGTTCCTCGCCGCGCTCCAGCACGATGTCGGCCGGCCGCCGATGCAGGGCCTCACCGAGAAGCTGCGCCGCGACGGCTTCGGTCCCGATCCGGCGTTCGCCGCCATCATCGCCGAATCTCCGGAAGCGTTCCTATCGGCTATACGCTGTTTTGGCAGAGCTATGTCACGGAGACCGAGATGACGGGCGGTCTGCTGTCCGATCTCTATGTCCTGCCGGCCTGGCGGCGGCGGGGCGTTGCCCGGGCGCTGATCGCTGCATCGGCGCGTGCTTCGGCCGAGGCCGGCGGCGAGTTCCTGGCCTGGGCCGTGGATGCGGACAACGGCCATGCCCGGGAATTCTACCGAACGCTGAGCCGGGAGGTGCCGGAAAACGTGATCTGCAGCTGCAACCCGCAGGAGTTTGCGCGGCTGGCGGACGAAGCCCGGACATGGCGCCGCTAGCCGGTGCGATGTATCGTCGGCGGGAGCCAATAGCGGCGCGGGCAGACGGCGGCTTCATGATCAAGCTCATCAATCCTTCGGGGCCGGGCGGCCAGCCGCCCCTCGACAGCCTGGCCGCCGCTTTCGAGGAAGCCTTGCGGCTGCATCGGGCGGGCGACCTGGCCAAGGCGTTGACGATCTACCGCCGCGTTCTCACGGCCTATCCGCGCCACGCCGATGCGCTGCAGATGGCCGGCGTCTGCACCGCCCAGCTCGGCAATCCGTCGGCGGGGGTGCCGCTGATCCGCCAGGCCATCGCGCTCAGGCCGAATGCGCCGGGCTATCAGCTCAATCTCGGCAACTTGCTGCGCATGCTCAACAAGCTCGAGGATGCCGCAGCGGCTTACCGCCAGGCGGTCAGCCTCGATCCGTTTTACGCCGAGGCGCTCAACAATCTGGGCAGCGCGCTGCGCCTGCTGGGGCGGCCCGAGGAGGCGCTGAAATCCCTTCAGCAGGCGGTGCGGCTGAAGCCCGGCTCGATCGACGCGCTGCGAAACCTGGGCGCCGTGCTGATGGATCTCGGGCGAACCGGCGAAGCGGCGTCGGTGCTGCGCGCGCTGCTGGAGCGCGTTCCCGACGACAGCCAGGCGCGCCAGCTCCTGGAACAGGCGGAGCAGGGCGGCGGCGCGAGTTTGTGACATTCTGCGCTATTTTCCGCGCCGGCAAGTTCATGGCCCGGTTTAGAAATCCCGCGAAAAACGCGATTCAGGAAAAAGTGATTTTCGCGGAACGATGCTAAGCAAAGGAAGTCCCCCGCATAGCCAGCCCCGTTCGCGCCCCGCAACCGGTACGGGGCGCCCATGGCATTCCGATACACAATGTCCAACATCGAGGCCGGCAGCGTGCTGCCGGCGGTCATTCCAGTATAGGATAGTTTTCCGGAAAGTGTGAGGGAAATCTTTCCTGATGGACTCGGCTCTGACCTCAATTCTTTGACGGGGTCTTTTCCGCGAACATCGAAGAAAATTTGTCATCCTCGCGCAAGCGAGGATGACAATGCTGGGATGGCAGCGCCGCTGGCGAAGCAGGCCGCGACTGTACTCTCCATACGCCGATCTCGCAGCTCATGCGGCCGCGGCTGCGCCCCGCACCGCCCGGCGCAGCGCGGCCTGGGCGAGCAGGCGGGTGGAATCGAGGGTCGGCAGCGGGGAATTCGAGTCGTCGATGATCAGCGGGATCTCGGTGCAGCCGAGGACTACGGCGTCGCAGCCTTCGTCCTTCATCCGGCCGATGACCTGCCGATAGTAGGCGACTGCTTCAGGCTTGAAGATGCCGCGGACCAGCTCGTCCATGATGATGCGGTTGGTTTCGTCGCGCTCGGCGGCGTTCGGGCGCAAATACTCCAGCCCGCGCGCCCGGAGTTTTTCCGGATAGGTCTCGCTGTCGACGAGCCAGCGGGTTCCCAGCAGGCCGACGCGCCGGAAGCCTCGCGCGGCGGCCTCGGCGGCGACGACCTCGGCGATGTGCAGCCAGGGCAGCGGCGATCGCGGTTCGACGTAGGGCAGCGCCTGGTGGATGGTGTTGTCGGGGCAGATCAGGAAATCGGCGCCGATCTTAGCGAGCTTGTGCGCAGACGCGAGCATCAGCTCACCCACGCCTTGCCAATCGCCACGGTCGAGGCATTTCACATACTCGGCGAGCGAATGGGTGTGCATCGAGACCTCGGGATGGGCGTGCGGGCCGAGAAGCTGCGCGCCTTCCACGCAGATTGTCCGGTAACAAAGCGCGGCACCTTCGGCGGAGCAGGCGACGATGCCAATATGACGGGGGCCGATTTCCTGGGGCATGGCAGTCATGTTTCCATAGCATGGCGCCGGAGCGCCCGCCGGCAAGATGATCCCTGCCGTGCTGTCAAAAAAGTTTCGCCCGGCATGTCTATCTGGCCGAACCTCGTTCGATTACCAAATAGAACTTGGGCGAATTCAATTCTGTCGGCCCGGCAGCAACCCTTCAAGGAGCAAGCACGATGAGCAAGCCGAAAGTGAAGCCTATTCCCGAGGGAATGCACAGTGTTACGCCGCACCTTGTCATCGACGGCGCGGCCAATGCCATTGAGTTCTATAAAAAAGCGTTCGGCGCGGTCGAAGCGGTCCGGCTGCCTGGCCCGGGCGGCAAGCTGATGCACGCCTCGATCCGGATCGGCGATTCGACGGTCATGATGGTCGATGAGAACCCGGAATGGGGCCTGCGGGGACCGAAGCTGCTCAAGGGCAGCCCGGTCACCATCCACCTGTATGTCGAGGATGCGGATGCGTTCGTCGCGAAGGCCGCCAGCGCCGGGGCGAAGGTTACGGTACCGGTCTCGGAGGCGTTCTGGGGCGACCGCTACGGCGTCATCGAGGATCCGTTCGGCCATCACTGGTCGGTCGCCACCCATGTTCGCGATCTGAGCCCGGAGGAGATCCAGGAGGGGATGAAGAAAGCGGCGTTCTGACCGGCCTTTGTGGCGGAGACCCCCACTTCATTGCGCAAAGACCTGTCATCCCAAGTTCCGCCGCTCGAGACAAACGCTGCGCGTTTGTGCGGGAAGCCGCGGCCCCGGGGATGACAACCGAGGGAATAGCGTTTTCCTGCCAGGCGATTGCCGTGGGCTAACCCTGTTCCGCTGCTTCGGCCCCACCGTTCCGTGTCTCGGCCGCCTCCAGCTTCGCCACCAGAAGTTCCTCGGTATCGGGCGGCACGTCGCAACGACTGACGACGCGCGGCCAGAGATCGATAGGCGGCGCTGCGATGAGATCGGCTGCGAGGGTCACCACCTGCAGATCGTCGTTCAGATGCTGCCGCCGGCCGCAATTCTGCGCCTCGCAGAGCATGCGGGCAAAGCACTCGCGATATCGACAGATGCGCCCGAGATAGCGGCCGCCCTCGTCGGCGAGGAAGATGTCGGCGCTGAGATTGATGTGGTTCGCCTCGCCCCTGAGGCGGCGGCCGATCTTGGCCAGCGGCGCCAGGTCCATTGCCGCATCGATGCGGAGCAGCAGATCGACATCCTTCGGCACCGGCTTTTCGGTCGTGAGCGACCCGACGAGGGAGATTCTCCGGACGCCGGGCAGCTTCTGCGCCGCGCGCACGAAGTCGAGCGCGGCCTGAAGAAGGTGAGCCCGCGGATAAGGGATGCTGGGACGCGGGCCGGGCGGCGGTCTGTCGAAGCGGCGGCGCATGGCCGGCGCATCTTACCGGCGGCTCCCCAGGGCGTCACGCGGTGCGAAGTGTGTTATGAGTTTCCCGCGGTAACGATGCTCCAGAGCATTATGACCAGGAAAGCGACTGCAGCGAGAATTTGCGCAACCAGGATTACCGTGAGGACAACCCGAGTATGGCGGCGAAGCGAACCATCCGGCTTGAAGAAAACGTTGCGAAATGGGTCAGATCGTCCCCACCTCCATATCCAGTTGGGCCCAGCTTTGTTCTTGATTGACGGATGATAGAGAACGACCAGGAATGCTATGCCAGCAGCGATACCCAGCAATACAGGAGCGAAGAAAAGAACGGTTCCAATTTGCATGTCAGCATTGCGACTGTGTGGGACAGCAAGAATCGTATCGAAACAAGCGTTACTGAACCGCTAAATTCGGAGTTATTTGTCGAGTCATGTCATTTTGTCTGCGCCGCTAGTTCGGCCCACAGTCGTAAGGGAGGGAAACATGGCAATCGGTGTCAAAGAGCTTCTGGCCGAGGCGAATGCGGCGGTTCGCAAGCTGTCGCCTGCGGAGGCCGCGGAGAAGATCAAAGCGGGCAACGTGCTGATCGTCGATGTGCGCGATCCGCCGGAGGTGCAGCAGAGCGGCAAGATCCAGGGCGCCGTCGCCGTGTCCCGCGGCATGCTGGAATTCCGCGCCGACGCCGAGACCCCGTATCACAATCCGGCCTTTCAGAAGGACAAGACCGTTCTCGTGTACTGCGCCTCGGGCGGCCGGTCCGCGCTGGCGGGAAAGCGCCTCAAGGATATGGGGTATGGAACCGTCTATAACATCGGCGGCTTCAAGGAACTCGCGGAGGCGGGGCTGCCGACGGAACCGGCCTCGTGATGCAGTGAGTCTGACCAAGGGATCGACACACAGTTTTGGTATCGAAGCCGGGTTTTCCTTTTTTCACTCGCTGGCACGTTGCTAAATTTGTCATCCCGGGGCCGGCGCTTCAGCGCCGGAGCCCGGGACCCATGAACTCGGGCGGAACGGAGTGAAGTTGACTACCGCTCGGTGTGCGTGTCCCCCGCACGATTCTTGCGCGAGATCGAGTCCGATGCCAATCCCTGAATGACAGCACGGGTTTGACTCTCCCAATCGCACCACGCAGGCTGCTGCAACCATAACATGCAGCAGAGGCCTTTCTGCAACCATGAATGCCGGCGACTCCCGCACATACTTTGTCTACATACTGGCCAGCCAGCGTCACGGCTCGCTGTATGTCGGCGTGACAAACGATCTCGTGCGCCGCGTTCAGGAGCATCGCGAATCGTTGGTGCCTGGATTCACCAAGCGATACGGCATCAAACGTCTGGTCTACTTTGAGACGTTCGGCGATGTGCGGGAAGCCATTGCGCGTGAGAAGGAAATCAAGCGATGGCGGCGCGATTGGAAGATTGCGCTGATCGAGAAGGATAATCCGGAATGGAACGATTTGTGGGAACGGCTGGTGAGGTAAGACGATAACCGGACGGCATCGCAGCCTATGTACACCGGGCGGTTGTCAACACAACTCGACTCGTTCCGTGGTCATGGCCCCAGCACGAATCATGAGAGCGGATCGGACGGCCCCCCTAAACCTGCGCAACTTCGCGCGCTCAATGACTGCGACAATCCCTGTGAAACACGCCCCATTAGCGCCCATGTAGAGTCCAGAATGCGCGATAAGGTAGTAGACAACTCCGCCCCGCGGCGCGCTTCCATCATTCAATATTGCGCTATACAAATTCCCGAAGAATGCCATATCGGCAATCAATAGAGGCCAAGCCGCAATCAATCCGATAAGGATGACTGGATGCATCATCAAGTTTTTCTTTTTCAGCGCTCGAGTCGCGTGTTCAAGAGTCATGCGATGACGGGACGCCATGGGGACAATCGTTGCGATGAGGAGCGCCATGAAAGGAATCTCGATCACAATGTAGAGTGTCAGAGTGTGTGCGAGATATTGGCCCGGCCACCCAAGGGCGAAGGCATACTCTCGGGCTCGCAGAATTGCCGGGAAATAATCCATAGCGTGCTCCACGGCGACGTGCACAATGCCGTCTGCCGAAGGCCTGATTAGGAATGCGGCGATAACGGGCGCAAGAAATGGTGCGGCAAATATGCCGCTACCCAGCGCTGTTACGAATGCCGCGGCTTCTAGTTTTTTCATGACTCTAGTATGAAGCCTAGCGCCATGATCGGAAAACGACAATTCTTTGAGCCGGCAGGAGTTGTCAGTGGCGTCCATCATGATGCTCGGAATCTATTCGCACCGAGCGGTTGTCGGCACAACTTGACTGGCTCCGTGTTCATGGGTCCCGGGTTCCGGCGCTGAAGCGCCGGCCCCGGGATGACAAGTGTTATGTATATCAGTGGATACGCAGAAAACTGCGTCGGATTGCCAGCACCCGGCCGGGGCCGTGCACGGCGGCGAACAGCAGGCCGGCCATGAAGGTGAAATGGTCGATGAATGAGCCGAACTCGGCCTGGTTGCCCTCCCAATGGGAAGGCCCGTGGAAGGCGAAGGCGAGGAAGATGACATAGACGGCGGCGAGAAGCCCAGCCTCCGCGAAAAAGGCGCCGGTGAGAAAGCAGATCGCCAGCGCAGTCTCGAAGAACGCCGCGAGCCAGGCGAGCAGCAGGGGAAACGGAAACCCCGCCGAAGCGATGTAGACGGCCGTGCCTTCCATGCCCATGAACTTGAACGACGCGGCCATGATGAAAAGCGCGGCGAAGATCAGGCGGCCGATGAGGATGGCCACAGTCATCCAGGTGACTTTGTCCGATGCTGCGTTCATTAGTGGTCCTCTGCAATCTTGGTCAACAGGGCGGGTACATGTTCAGGTTGTGTTGTCGGTGCGAATAACTAGAGCACGAGCCCGGAAATTTGAAGCATCCTACTTTGATTCCCCCGCGAAAGCGGGGGCCCAGGGAAGTCAGCGCAATTGCGAAGCAATTGTCGCGGGGGGGGCGCTCTGCAACCCTGGATCCCCGCTTTCGCGGGGAAGACAATCTGGGGACTGCATGCGTCAGTGGAACAGCGCGCGGAGTTTTCAAATATCCAGATTCGCCACGTTCAGCGCATTTGCGTGGATGAAGTCGCGTCTTGGTTCCACCACGTCGCCCATGAGAGTCGAGAAGACTTCCTCGGCCTCGTCCACATGGCTGACCTTGACCTGGAGCAGGGAGCGGACCTGGGGATCGAGGGTGGTTTCCCAGAGCTGCTCCGGGTTCATTTCGCCGAGGCCCTTGTAGCGCTGGATGTTCAGGCCGGCGCGGCCGAAATTCGTCACGGTTTCCACCAGGGAGATGGGGCCGGTGACGACGATTTCCTGCTCGCGGCCCACCAGTGTGGCGTGGCGGCCGTAGATTTGCTGCAGATCGGCGGCCATGGCGTCGAGGCGGTGGCTTTCGGCGCTGCGGATCAGCGGCCCGTCGATGACGTAGCGGCTGCCGACGCCGCGCAGGCGGCGGGTGAAGGACAGGCCGCCGTCGGATTCCGAATGGCCCTGCCAGCCGCGCTCTTCCCCCGGCGACAGGAGATCGAGGCGTTTGGCGATGTAGACCGCCGCCTCAGTGGCGCGCGCCTGGTCGGAGATGATCTCCGGATTGAGGGCGCCGGCGATCGCCGCCTGCTCCACCACCTTGGCGTTGCCCACCTTGCGGATCAGCGGCTGCATATAGGCCTGGGCCTGGGCCGCCTGCTCCATCAGCCGGCGCAGATCCTCGCCCGCCATCTGGCTGCCGTCGGCCAGCTTCAGCAGCATGCCTTCGAGGCCGGAATCGATCAGGAACAGGTCGCGCTGCCGCTCGTCCTTCAGATAGCGCTCGGACTTGCCCTTCGACACCTTAAACAGCGGCGGCTGGGCGATATAGAGATAGCCTTTCTCGATCAGCTCGGCCATCTGCCGGTAGAAGAAGGTCAAGAGCAGGGTGCGGATGTGGGAGCCGTCCACATCGGCATCGGTCATGATGATGATCTTGTGGTAGCGCAGCTTGGCGATGTCGAACTCTTCCGGGCCGATGCCGGTGCCGAGTGCCGTGATCAGGGTGCCGATTTCCGCCGAGCTCAGCATCTTGTCGAAGCGCGCCCGCTCCACATTCAGGATCTTGCCGCGCAGCGGCAGGATGGCCTGGAAGGCGCGGTTGCGGCCACTTTTCGCCGAGCCGCCGGCGGAATCGCCCTCGACGATGAAGAGTTCGGAGAGGGCGGGATCGCGCTCCTGGCAGTCGGCAAGCTTGCCGGGAAGCGAGTTCATGTCGAGCGCTCCCTTGCGGCGGGTCAGTTCCCGGGCCTTGCGCGCGGCTTCGCGGGCGGCGGCGGCTTCGTACACTTTCGCCACGATGCGGCGGGCTTCGGCCGGATGCTCCTCGAACCACTGATTCATCCGCTCATTGACGATGCTCTCCACCACCGGCCGCACCTCGGAGGAGACCAGCTTGTCCTTGGTCTGGGACGAGAATTTGGGATCGGGCACCTTGCAGGAGAGGATGCAGGTCAGGCCTTCGCGGGCATCATCGCCGGTCAGCGGGATCTTCTCTTTCTTCGCGATGCCGCTGTCGGTGGCGTACTGGTTGATCTGGCGGGTCAGGGCGCCGCGGAATCCAGCAAGATGCGTGCCGCCGTCGCGCTGCGGGATGTTGTTGGTGAAGCACAGCGTCGTTTCGTGATAGCTGTCGGTCCACTCCATGGCCAGTTCGACGGTGACGCCGTCCTTTTCCCCGATCACGGCGATGACCGGCTGATGCAGCGGGTTCTTGTTGCGGTCGAGATATTTCACGAAGGCCTCGAGACCGCCTTCGTAATGCAGGTCGACGGATTTCGGCTCGACGCCGCGGGCATCGGTCAGCACCAGATGGACACCGGAATTCAGGAACGCCAGCTCGCGCAACCGGTGCTCCAGGGTCGCGTAGTCGAACTCGGTCTTGGTGAAGGTGTCGGTCGAGGGCAGGAAGGTCACTTCCGTGCCGGTGCGGAGTTTGGCCTTGTCCTTGGGCGCTTCGCCGACAACCGCCAGCGGCGCTTCCGGATCGCCATGGCGGAAGCGCATGAAATGCTCTTTGCCGTTGCGCCAGATGCGCAGATCGAGCCGCTGCGACAGCGCGTTGACCACGGACACGCCGACGCCATGGAGACCGCCGGAGACCTTGTAGGAGTTCTGGTCGAACTTACCGCCGGCATGGAGCTGGGTCATGATGACCTCGGCCGCGGAAACGCCTTCCTCCTTGTGGATGTCGACGGGGATGCCGCGGCCATTGTCCCGCACGGTCACCGAGCCGTCGCCATTGAGGAACACTTCGATCAGGTCGCAATAGCCGCCCAGGGATTCGTCGATGGCGTTGTCGACGACCTCATAGACCATATGGTGCAGGCCGGAGCCGTCGTCGGTGTCGCCGATATACATGCCCGGCCGCTTGCGCACGGCATCGAGGCCGCGCAGGACCTTGATGGATTCCGCGTCATACTGCCTCTCGGGCAAATTGCTGTCGGTCGATTGGGTAACGTCTGTCATCGGTTCAACTACTTGACTTGCGGCGCCAGCGAAGCGCGGGCGCGGATTGGATTATGCGGGCGCGATCTTTGCTTCGCGCACATCGAAAAATTGCGCCTCGCCGGCCAGCGCCGCGAAAAACGAAGCATCGGTGCCGGTCAGCCAGGCCTGCAGCCCCAGCAGCCGCAGCTCCTGGAACAAAGCGAGGCGGCGGGTTTCATCCAGATGGGCCACGACTTCGTCCAGCAGCAGCAGCGGTGTCTGCGCACGCAGATCGGCCAGCAGGCGCGCGAAGGCGAGGACCGTGGCCACCAGCAGCGCCTTCTGCTCGCCGGTGGAGCAGAGCGCCGCGGGCATGGCCGTGCCGCCATGGATGGCCAGGAGATCGCTGCGGTGCGGGCCCCAGAGCGCACCGCCGGTTTCGGCATCGACGCCGCGGGAATGGGCCAGCATGTCGCGCAGCCGCTCCTCCGCCGCCAGGGCCGGCATCTCGCCGAGCCAGGTATCCACCGCACCTTCCATGCGCAGCTGGGCGCGCGGGAAAGGCCCGCTGCCGGCAGCCATCGCCTCGGTCAGCCGGCCGATCAGGTCGCGCCGCGCCGCTGATATGGCAACGCCGCGCTCGGCGATCTGCTGCTCCAGCACCGACAGCCAGGCGGGATCGCGGCTCGCCTCGCCCTCGTTGCGCAATACCTGAACACGCTCATGCAACAGATGGTCGTACTGGCCGAGCCGCTTGGCGTGGTCGGCATCGAGGCCGAACACCAGGCGGTCGATGAATTTCCGCCGCTGGGTGGCGCCGTCGATGAACAGCCGGTCCATCTGCGGCGTCAGCCAGGCGATCGACAGGACGCGGGCGAGGCCCGACTGGCCGCCCGACAGAGTACCGTCGATCTTGACCAGGCGCCGCTCGCGGCGGCCGAAGGAAGCGGGATCGCGGCCGGTGCCCAGTTCGATCTGCGCCTCCGGCCGGTTGACCGTGGCGGCGATGCCCCAGGCGGCGCGGCGCGGTTCGTCCTGCGCAGCGCCGGCGACAAGGCGATCCATCTCCGGCAGGCGCGCATGGCGGAGGCCGCGGCCGGGGATCAGGAAGGAGATCGCCTCCAGCAGATTGGTCTTGCCGGCGCCGTTGGGGCCTGTCAGCACCACCGGCCGCCGGTCCACCTGCAGTTCCGCCCGCCCGTAATTGCGGAAATCCGTCAGCACCAGCCGCTCCAGCCACACCACCGGGCCGGCGGCATGCCGGACGGGCTCGCTGAGCGCGGAAAAACGCAGGGCTGGTGAGGCTGCCATTCAGCTTCCGTCAGACCCGCATCGGCATGAGGACATAGAGCGCGCTGGGATCGCCGACGTCCCGGACCAGGGTCGGCGACGCCGCATCAGCCAAGGCGAACTGTGCGCCCTCGCCTTCGATCTGTTCGGTGATGTCCAGCAGATAGCGGGAATTGAAGCCGATATCGATGCCGGTGCCGCCATATTTGACCTCCAGCTCCTCGCTGGCGCTGCCGGTCTCCGGGCTGTTGGCGGAAAGGGTCAAGCTGCCGGATTTGAGCGACATCTTCACGGCGCGGGATTTCTCGCTCGAGATCGTGGAGACGCGATCCACCGCCTCGGCGAAGCTCTTGCGGTCGACTTCCATCACCTTGTCGTTGCCGGTGGGAATGACCCGCTGATAATCCGGGAAGGTGCCGTCGATCAGCTTGGAATTCAGCAGCACATCGTCGAAGCCGAAGCGGATCTTGGCGTCCGACAGGGTGACCTCGACGCTGTCCGAGGTCTCCTCGATCAGCTTACGTAGCTCGCCCACCGCCTTGCGCGGCACGATGACGCCGGGCATGTCGGCGGCGCCCGATGGCAACGCCATCTCGAAACGGGCCAGGCGGTGGCCGTCGGTGGCCACGGCGCGCAGCACTTTCACCTCGCCGGTGGTGTGCGCATGCAGATAGATGCCGTTCAGGTAATAGCGGGTTTCCTCGGTGGAAATGGCGAACTTGGTGCGATCGATCAGGTTGCGCAGGTCCTTGGCGGCGATGGAGAACTTGTGCGGCAGGTCGCCGCCCGCCGTGGCCGGAAAGTCTTCGCGCGGCAGCGTCGACAGGTTGAATTTCGAGCGGCCGGCCTTCAGCGACACCTGGCCGCCATCGGCCGCGCCTTCGAGCAGAATCTGCGCGCCCTCCGGCAGTTTGCGCACGATGTCATAGAGCGTGTGGGCGGAGACCGTGGTGGCGCCGCGCGCGCCCACCTGCGCGGATACTTTTTCAGCGATCGTCAAATCCATGTCGGTGGCGGTCAGCGCCAGCATGTTCTCCGACGCATCGAGCAGGACATTGGATAGGATAGGAATCGTATTGCGGCGCTCGACGACGCTCTGCACATGGGCGAGCGACTTGAGAAGTGCGCCCCGTTCGATGGTGATCTTCATGGTCACGACTGACTTTCTTGGGGATCAGTTGGAATTCTTCGTGGAACGTCCCGGCACCCGTCGCCCCCGTTTTTGCCGGCCTAATCCCAGACGATCCCTGCCGGCCGATCGCGTGCCCGGAACTTTTGCGAATCAGCCTTGCACTATAGCAAATGAGAGCGAAAAGGTAAGGCTTTTGAAGCCGGCGTGGCAGACCATAATATTTTGATTCTTATGATCTTTTTTGGATGGCGCCGTCAGCCTTCGAGCATCCGGCGCAGAAGCTCCACATCCTCGGCAAAACTGGCGTCGGCAGCGCGCAGTTCATCGACTTTGCGGACCGCATGCATGACCGTCGTATGGTCGCGGCCGCCGAATTTGCGGCCGATTTCCGGCAGCGAGCGCGGCGTCAGCTGCTTGGCCAGATACATGGCCACCTGCCGCGGCCGCGCTACAGCGCGAGACCGGCGCGCCGAATGCATGTCCGAGACCTTGATGTTGAAATGCTCGGCCACGCGTTTTTGAATCTCCTCGATGGTGACGCGCCGGTCGTTGGCGCGCAGCAGATCATGCAGCACCTCCTGCGTCGTCTCCAGCGTGATCGGCCGGCCGACCAGTTGCGAATGGGCCATGATGCGATTGAGCGCGCCCTCAAGCTCGCGCACGTTCGACGTGATCTTGTGGGCGAGGAACTCCATCACCTTGGGCGGCGTCTCGATCTTCATGCGCTCGGCCTTGGCTTGAAGAATCCCCAGGCGCAACTCATAGGTCGTCGGATGGATGTCGGCGACCAGGCCCCAGCCCAGGCGCGACTTCATCCGCTCTTCCATGCCTTCGAGGTCCGACGGAGATTTATCGGCGGAGATCACCACCTGGCGGTTCTGATCCACCAGGGCGTTGAAGGTGTGGAAGAATTCTTCCTGCGTCGAATCCTTGCCGCTGATGAACTGGACATCGTCGATCATCAGCACATCGACCGAGCGGAACTGCTCCTTGAAGGCCATGGTGTTCTTGTCGCGCAAGGCGCGGACGAACTGATACATGAACTTCTCGGCGGAGAGATAGATGACCCGGCGTTCCGGCGACTTCTTGCGGATATGCCAGGCGATCGCATGCATCAGATGAGTCTTGCCGAGGCCGACGCCGCCATAGAGGAACAGCGGATTGAACGGCACGGTCTTGGAGTCCGCCACCCGGTAGGCCGCCGCATAGGCGAGCTCGTTCGACTTGCCGACGACGAAATCCTCGAAGGTGAGCCGGGGATCGAGGGCGGCGCCGAAGAAGTTGGCGGCGGGCGTCTCAGCCGAGTCCTTCCGGGCGATCTCCGGCGCCGCCACGGACGGATCCATTTCGGCGGCGCGAGCGGTCGTCTTGCCGTCGGCCGGCCCTGCGAGGCAATTGCTGTCGACGATCACTTCCACGCCCCGGAGCGTCGGATTTTCCGCCTGCCACAAGGTCCGCAGCCGGTCCTGATAGTGGGAGATGATCCAATCGCGCACGAAGCGGGTCGGCACGGCCAGCTCCACCTCCTGGCCCCGCACCTGAAGAAGCGTCAGCTTTTTGAGCCAGTTGCGGTAGGCGGTCTCGCCCATCTCGGCCCGCAATTTGCCGCGCACTCGCGCCCATTGGGATTGAATCTGCTCATTCTGCGTCTGAACGGTCATTCTTCGGGCCCACACTCTACTCTTGAGCCCAGGGAAGGCCGGCGGCCTTCCAGCCGCTCTCGCGTCCGCGATGCCGCTCGTGATCAGGGTTTCCTTCGAAGCCTTCGCTGACATTGTAGCAGGCGTTGTAGCCGAGTGCGGTGATCGCCTCTGCCGCCGCGCGGGATCGCGTGCCGCTGCGGCACAAAAACAGCAACGGCGTGTCCGCCGCGGGCGCCGCCTTTTTCACCTGGGCGCCGAAATCCGGATTTATCACCATGGAAGGATAGACTTGCCAGGATAGCAGCATCGTTTGCCTGCCGATCGAGCCGAGGTCGGGAATGCCGACGAAGGCCCATTCGGGTCTGGTGCGAACATCGATCAGCAGCGCTGTCGGCTTTGAGTTGAGGAGGTCCCACGCTTCCTTTGGATTGATATCGCCAGCGTAGGTCATGCCTGCCACCCCTTCGAACAACTTCCCCTCGCCCGGGCGTCGCACCGCCACTTAAGGCCGGCTGTCGCCCGGTCTGTCGCATCCCGCAAGATGATGATGGTTCATCCTACGGTTCGAGACAGCGAAATCAAGATTGTGCCAACAAACTTAGATGCCGCAGCGCGCTTTCCAATCTTGCCTCGCGGATTAACGCGCCATCCGTCTCCCAAATTGGGGGATCACTCTAGCTTTGAAGAAAGCGAGCCGCAATATGCTCGAAATGAGAACGCAACAAGTTTTCCATCGGTGCAGGCATGCATCTTGCGGTCGAACATTCGCTTCGCACTATCTGTTCGATTGTTGCAGGAGTCAGCTAAAGAATATTTCATGCGGCACATAAAATTGAAACGGCGCCGCAATCGCGGCGCCGTGGCATTGGTTGCAATTTTCGCCGAACGCGGAACCGCGCTGGCGACCTTGTTACTTGCTCAGCGACTTGACGCGGGCAGCGAGACGAGAAATTTTCCGCGCGGCTGTGTTGCGATGCAGAACACTCTTGCGCGCGCTGCCTTGGATGACGGGCTGCGCCTCGCGGAGCGCGGCTTGGGCCGCCGCCTTGTCGCCGCTGGCGATCGCCGTCTCCACCTTCTTGATAGATGTACGAATCTTGCTGAGACGGGCCCGGTTCACGGCCGTCCGGCGCGCCGTCTGCCGAATGCGCTTCTTCGCTGATTTGTGCTGCGCCATTGTCTTGGATCTCGCGATATCTGGGTCAAACCGAAAGGCCGCGGGTTATAGCGGCCGGGCAGCAGGGCGTCAAGGCATTAGGCCCAATTTGCGGCCACTTCTTAACGGTTCTTGAAAGCCGGTGGCCGTTTCTCCGCAAACGCCGCCATGCCCTCCGTCTTGTCGGCGGTGGCAAAGGCGGCGTGAAACATCCGCCGTTCGAAGCGAAGTCCTTCTGCCAGCGTGGTTTCGTAGGCGCGGTTCACCGACTCCTTGACCATCAGGGCGGCGATCCCCGGCATTGCAGCGATTTTCTGCGCTGTTTTCATGGTTTCGGCCATAAGGTCAGCGAGAGGCACAACCCGCGCCACCAGGCCGAGGCGCTCGGCCTCCGCCGCGTCCATCATGCGGCCGGTCAGGCACATCTCCATGGCCTTGGATTTGCCGATCAGCCGCGTCAGCCGTTGGGTCCCGCCGGCGCCGGGCAGAACGCCGATGGTGATTTCCGGCTGGCCGAATTTCGCGTTGTCGGCGGCGATGATGATGTCGCACATCATCGCCATCTCGCAGCCGCCGCCGAGCGCGAAGCCCGCGACCGCCGCGATCACCGGCTTGCGGCAATGGGCCAGCCGCTCCCAGCCACGCGTCACGAAATCGGCGCTATAGACATCAGCGAAGTCGCGGTCCTTCATCTCCTTGATATCCGCGCCCGCGGCGAAAGCCTTTTCGCTGCCGGTCACGACGATGACCCGGATCTCCGGATCGAACTCGAGCTCATCGGTCGCCTTGCCGAGATCGGCGATCAGCGCATCGCATAGCGCATTGAGCGATTTCGGCCTGTTGAAGGTGATGATGCCGACGGGGCCTTTGCGCTCGAGGATGAGATTTTCGTAGGTCATGTTTCTCCACCGATGGTGCTTGCGGCTGCACTGGGGCTGGCTATCTACCTCAGCGCTGGCGGCGCGGACAGTAGAAAGTGGAGCGGCCGGATTGCGCCAATCGCCTGATGCCGCCGTTCTTCTCGAAATCGCAGTCGCAGCCGGGGCAGGCCTTGCCCGCGCGTTCATAGACCGACCAGCGATGCTGGAAGTAGCCCAGTTCGCCGTCGGTTTGCACATAGTCGCGCAGCGATGAGCCACCGGCTGCGATCGCTTCGCCGAGCACGGACTTGATCGACTGCACCAGCGCCGCCGCGCGCTCGCCCTGCACCGTGCGGGCCAAGCGACGTGGCGACAGGCCGGCGCGGAACAGCGCCTCGGACGCATAAATATTCCCAACGCCGGCAACGACCCGCTGATCCAGTACCGCGGCCTTGATCGGCGTCTTCTTGCCCTTCAGCGCCGCGGCCAGGATCGGCCCGGTGAATGAGTCCTCCAGCGGCTCCGGACCCAGGCCGGCCAGTAGGCGATGCTGCAGCAAGCGGTCGCCGGCAACCAGATCGAACGAACCGAAGCGGCGCGCATCGTTGAACCGCACCACCGTTCCGTCATCGGTTTCGAAGATGAGATGGTCGTGCGGCTCAAGCTCCTCGGGCAGCGCGCTGCCGATCAGCATGCGGCCCGACATGCCGAGATGGCCGAGCATGACCATGCCGTCATCCAGATGGAACAGCATGTATTTGGCCCGCCTGCTGATACGCTCCACCCGCCGTCCTTCGAGGCGCGCGGCGAATTTGGCCGGCAAGGGGAACCGCAGGTCCTTCCGCCGCTGAATCACGCGGCGGAAGCGCCGGCCCTCGAGGCGCGCCGCCAGACCGCGGCAAACTGTCTCAACTTCAGGAAGTTCGGGCATTGTCGGGAATCTTCATGCTGCCGGCCCCTGCGGCGCGACCACGTGCGGCGTGGCCACGCCCGGCCCGGGACGTTATTGTTGCCCCGTCGATAGCAGATTTCGCCCTCGCAAGCACCCCCAGCGCAATTGCCCATGTCGGATCCCACATCCTTCGGCTTTCGCGACGTCGATCCGGCCGACAAGCCCAAGATGGTGCGCGGCGTCTTCGAAAGCGTCGCCACGCGCTATGACCTGATGAACGACCTGATGTCCGCAGGCGTTCACCGGCTTTGGAAGGCGGTCCTGATCGACATGCTGGCGCCGCGGCCGGGCGAACGATTCATCGATGTCGCCGGCGGCACCGGCGACATCGCGTTTCGAATTCTGCAGCGGATTGGGCGAAAGGAAGGCGCCGGCGCCACCGTATCTGTCTGCGACCTGACGCCGGCGATGCTGGAGACCGGCCGCGCGCGCGCCATCGATCGCGGCCTGCTTCGCGGCATCGACTGGGTCGCCGGCGATGCCGAGAGCCTGCCCTTTGGCGACCGCAGCTTCGATGCCTATACGATCGCTTTCGGTCTGCGCAACGTCACCCATATCGACAAAGCGCTGAGAGAAGCGCATCGGGTGCTGAAGCCGTGCGGACGATTCTTCTGCCTGGAATTCAGCCATGTGGAGAACGCGCCCCTGTCGCGCCTGTACGATCTCTACTCGTTCCAGTTGCTGCCGAGGCTGGGTCAGTGGGTCGCGGGCGACCGGGATTCCTATCAGTATCTGGTGGAGAGCATCCGCCGTTTTCCAAAACAGGGCGACCTCGCGGCGCGGATCGAGGCAGCCGGCCTGACGCGCGCCAGGGTGCGCAATCTGACCGGCGGCATCGCCGCGATCCATTCGGCCTGGCGGATCTGAGACGCCGATGCTGCGCACCGGCCGCAATCTCTATCGCCTGTTGAAGATCGCGCGCACGCTGGCGCGCCATGGCGCGCTGGAGCCGTTCGAAGGAGCGCTGAGCGGCGCCGGCGTGGCGCCCGCGGTGATCGGCGCCGCCCGCCTGTTCGCCCGGCCGCTGGTCACGGTCAAGGGCCGGCCGGGTGAGCGGCTGGCGGCAGCACTGGTGCAGCTCGGCCCGGCCTTTATCAAGTTCGGCCAGATGCTGTCGACGCGCGCCGATCTGATCGGCGAGGCGACCGCCACCGATCTATCGGCGCTGCAGGATCAGCTGGCGCCGTTTCCCGCCGCCGCGGCGCGGGCGACGATCGAGCAGGAGCTGGGCCGGCCGGTGGTGGCGCTGTTCCTGAGTTTCGAGGATCAGCCGATCTCCGCCGCTTCGATCGCCCAGGTGCATTTCGCGACCATTGCGCCTACGGATATTATTCCCAGCGGCGAGGTGGCAGTGAAGGTACTGCGGCCGGGAATCGAGGCGGCCCTGGCCCGCGACATCGATCTGTTGCGCTGGCTAGCGGAACTGGCGCATCGCACCCAGCCGCGGCTGCGGCGGCTGAAGCCGGTGGAAGTGGTGGAGACCTTTGCCGACACGGTGAAGACCGAAATGGACCTGCGGCTGGAGGCGTCGGCGGCGGCCGAACTGGCTGCGAACTTCGCCCAGGATCCCACCTATCTGGTGCCGCCGATCGATTGGCGGCTGACGGCGCGGCGGGTGATGACACAACAGCGAATCACCGGCATTCCCATCGACGACCGCGCGGCCCTGCTGGCCGGCGGCCATAATATCCGGGAGGTGATGACCAGGGCCGCGGCGATCTTTTTCAACCAGGTGTTCCGCGACGGCTATTTCCACGGCGATCAGCATCCCGGCAATATGTTCGTCGATGCCGAGGGCCGCATCGGCGTGGTCGATTTCGGCATCATGGGCCGCCTCGACCGGGCCACGCGATTCTATCTCGCGGATATGCTGCTGGGCTTTTTGAATCGCGACTACCGGCGCGTCGCTGAGGTGCATTTCGACGCCGGCTATGTGCCGCCCCATCAATCGCTCGACTCCTTCGCCCAGGCCTGCCGCTCCATCGGCGAACCGATCTTCGGCCGGCCGTTGCAGGAGATTTCCTTCGCCCGGGTTCTCGGTCAGCTGTTCCAACTGGCGGAAGGATTCGAGATGGAGGTGCAGCCGCAATTGTTGCTGCTGCAGAAGAACATGCTGATGGCCGAAGGGGTCAGCCGGCGCCTCGATCCCGAGCTGAACAGTTGGGCCCTGGCCCAGCCCTTGATCGAGGTTTGGATGCGGGAGAATCGCGGGCCGGAGGCGCGGCTGAAGGATGCGGTCAACGATGCCGTTCGCATCGTCCGTCGTTTGCCCTATATGGCCGACCGGCTGGAGCAGCTTGTCACCGGCATTACCCGGGAAGGCGTGCGGGTCGATCCGGAGAGCCTGGCCCGGGCCACCCAGGGATCGGGCCGCGGCGTCATCTGGGCGCTCTGGATCGCATTGGCGGCATTGGCAATTTTCGTCCTGCTGAAGCTGTGACCCGGCTTGCGCTGGCGCGGCAGGCCGCCTACCTTTCATCCTGTGCTGAACGGAAAGCGCATACTTCTCGTCATTTCGGGCGGCATTGCCGCCTATAAATGCCTGGAATTGATCCGGCGCCTGCGGGAACGGGGCGCCGGCGTGACCTGCATCCTGACCCAGGGCGGCGCGCAGTTCGTCACGCCCTTGTCGGTCGCTGCGATCACCGAAGAGAAGGTCTATGCCGACCTCTTCTCGCTCACCGACGAGAGCGAGATGGGGCATATCCAATTGAGCCGCGCGGCGGATCTCGTCGTTGTCGCGCCGGCGAGCGCCGACATCATCGCCAAGATGGCCGGCGGCTTCGCCGACGATCTCGCGACAACGGCGTTGCTGGCGACGGACAAGCCGGTGCTGATCGCGCCGGCGATGAATGTGCGCATGTGGCATCATGGTGCGACCCAGAGCAATCTGGCGCGCCTGGCCGAGCAGGGCGTGAAGCAGGTCGGCCCCGGCGAAGGACCCATGGCCTGCAACGAGTTCGGCATGGGCCGCATGGCGGAACCGGCCGAGATTCTGGCCGCCATCGAAGCCTTGATGGCGGCGGGCGGCGCCCTGTCGGGCCGCCGCGCCATCGTCACCAGCGGGCCGACCCATGAGGCAATCGATCCCGTGCGCTTCATCGGCAACCGCTCCTCGGGCAAGCAGGGGCATGCAATCGCCGCCGCACTGGCGCGGCGTGGCGCGGAGACCATGCTGATCGCCGGGCCGACAAACGAGCCGGACCCGCCGGGCGTGCAGGTGCGCCATGTGGAGACCGCCGAACAGATGCTCGCCGCTTGCCGCGAATCCCTGCCCGCCGATATCGCCGTCTGCGCCGCCGCGGTCGCCGATTGGAAAGTGGCCGCGCAGTCGGCGCAAAAAATCAAGAAAGGCAGCGCACCGCCGCGGCTGGAACTGATTCCCAATCCGGATATCCTGGCGACGCTGGCCCAGGCTGGAAATGCGCGGCCGGCGCTGGTGGTCGGCTTTGCCGCGGAAACCGAGCGCGTGGTGGAGCAGGCGAAGAAGAAACGCCAGGCGAAACACTGCGATTGGATCGTCGCCAATGACGTGTCGCCTGCGTCAGGTACCTTCGGCGGCGACAATAACAGCGTGCATCTGATCAGCGAGAACGGCGTCGAGGATTGGCCCAGGCTGTCGAAGCGCGAGGTCGCCGATCGCCTGGCCGACCGTATCGCCGCGCATTTCGCCGCGGCGGAATGATGCCATGACCGTTACGGTTTCCATCCAACGCCTGGAGCATGGCGCCGACCTGCCGCTTCCCACCTATGGGACGGTCGACAGCGCCGGGCTGGATCTGCTGGCCGCGGTGGCCAGCGATCGCATTCTGCAACCGGGCCGGCGCGAACTGGTGCCGACGGGAATTTCCATCGCCCTGCCCCACGGATTCGAAGCGCAGGTGCGCCCGCGCTCCGGCCTGGCGCTGCGCGCGGGCATCACCGTTCTGAACAGCCCCGGCACCATCGATGCGGATTATCGCGGCGAGATCGGCGTCATCCTGATCAATCTCGGCAGCGAACCCTTTGTCATTCGCCGCGGCGAGCGCATCGCCCAATTGGTGGTGGCGCCGGTGTCCCGCGTCGCGTGGCTGGAATCAAATGAACTGGCGGAGAGCGTTCGCGGCGCCGGCGGATTCGGCTCAACCGGAACGCGCGCGGCCGGCGGAGCATAGATCGCCCATGGACCTCAATGAATCGCAATTCGAGCGCTATGCGCGCCATCTGATTCTCGACGAAGTGGGCGAGGAGGGACAAGCAAAGCTGCTGCAATCCAAGGTTCTGGTTGTCGGCGCGGGCGGTCTTGGCGCGCCGATGCTGCTCTATCTCGCGGCGGCCGGCGTCGGCACGATCGGCGTCATCGACGATGATGTCGTGGATCTCTCGAACCTGCAGCGGCAGGTGATCCACATGACCGATCAGGTGGGCCGGCCGAAAGTGGAGAGCGCGGTGCAACTGCTGGCGCGCCTCAATCCGGACATCCGCGTCATTCCGTTCCAATCGCGCATCACGGCGGAGAATGCGGCCGAGCTCATCGGCGGCTTCGATCTGGTGGCCGATGGCAGCGACAATTTCACCACGCGCTTCCTGCTCAACGATGCGTGCTATCTCGCGGGCAAGCCGCTGGTCTCGGCGGCGCTATTGCGGTTCGACGCGCAGCTGTCGGTCTTCAAGGCCCATCTCGGGCCGCCGCACCCCTGCTATCGCTGCCTGTTTCCGGAACGGCCGCCCGATGATCTGATCCCCCGCTGCGAGCAGGCCGGCATTCTCGGCGCCATCGCCGGCATGGTGGGTTCGCTGCAGGCGACGGAAGTCTTGAAGGAACTTCTCGGCCTCGGCGAGAGCCTATCGGGCCATCTTCTTGTCTATGACGGGCTGGACACGACATTTCGCAAGATCAAAACCAAGCGCGATCCCGCCTGCGCCCTCTGCGGACCGCAGGCCAGCATCAAGGATCTGCGGCTCAGCGCCTAACGCAAGGCTGCAATGCAGTCAGGATGCATGGCATTGGAATCGTCTGATGGCATGCGCGGAAGCGCCTGCGACAAATTGACTCGGCCATCCCGTGCCCGACAACAAACACTGTCTTGTCAAACGCTTCAAACCTATGCTGCGCGACACAACCGCCGCAAAGGTTGATCGTCTCCCGGCGCCGGTGTCGCTTGGATACCGGGACGGCCATAAATTTGCCACGAGTCGGCAGTTATACCGGGCCGATAATTAACTCTCTGCGGCTAGATGGTATGTAGGAGGGTAATCGATGAACCTGTTGAACAAGTCACTTCTGTCGGCGCTGGCGGTCACCGCTTTGCTGGGCCTGGCAGCCTGCGGAAAGAAGGATGAAGGTGCTACCGGAACGACGGGCACAACCGAGCAACCGGCCACCGGGACGACCGAACAGCCGGCGACCGGAACCGGGACGACGGGCACCACGACCACCAACTAAGTTTCCGCACAGTTTGAGTTTCGGCGCCGGGCGGCGGATCGACTGCCGTTCGGCCCCGCCGGGAAAGAAGGGCGCTGGCCGCGGGCCGGCGCCCTTTGTCTTTGCCGCAGGAATTCCGCGATCGCCGCCGCGGCTCGTCAGAACATCGATTCCAGAACCCGGTCGGGCGGCTTGTGGCCGTCGGCGAACGTCTTGATGTTGATGATGACCTTTTCGCCCATGTCGATGCGGCCCTCGATCGTCGCCGAGCTCATGTGCGGCAGCAGCACCACATTGTTCAACCGCAGCAGTTTCGGATTCACCGCCGGCTCATGCTCGAAGACATCGAGGCCGGCGCCGGCAATCTCGGCGCGCTCCAGCATCCGCGTCAGCGCATTCTCGTCGATCACTTCGCCGCGCGAGGTGTTGACGATATAGGCGTGGGGCTGCAGCAGCTTCAGCCGGCGCGCCGACAGCAGATGATATGTGGCCGGCGTATGCGGGCAATTGACGGAGATGATGTCCATGCGCGCCAGCATCTGGTCCGGGCTTTCCCAATATGTTGCCTCCAGCTCGCGCTCCAGATCGGGATGCACCCGGCGGCGATTGTGGTAGTGAACAGATAACCCGAAGCCGCGCGCCCGGCGCGCGACCGCACTGCCGATGCGCCCCATGCCGATGATGCCCAGCCGCTTGCCCCAGATGCGATGGCCCAGCATGGATGTCGGGCCCCAGCCGGTCCATTGGCCGGAACGGATCAGCCGCTCGCCTTCCGCCAGGCGGCGCGGCACCGCGAGGATCAATGCCATCGTCATGTCCGCGGTGTCTTCGGTCAGGACACCCGGCGTGTTGGTGACGGTGATGTTCCGCTGCCGGGCGGTCTTGAGGTCAATGTGATCGACGCCGGTACCGAACGACGCGATCAGCTTCAGCCGCGGGCCGGCCTGGGACAGGATGGTGGCGTCGATATGGTCGGTGACCGTGGGCACCAGCACATCCGCCGCCTTGACCGCCTCGATTAAGGCCGCCTGGGCCAGCGGCCGGTCGTCGAGATTGAGCCGGGCCTCGAACAACTCCATCATCCGAGTTTCGATCGCGTCCGGCAGCTTCCGGGTCACGATCACGAGGGGTTTCTGCGGCATGGCCTGCACCGGCTGGAGTTGCGAAGGCGCCATTTTGCCGGCGCTTTCAGCGGGTTCGCGTGCCATAGCAAGCGGGGCTGGGCTTGTCCAGCGCCGCCCCGACGGTCCGCCAGCTGGACCCTTGACCGCAAATCCCCGGGGCGCTAGGTCAGCGCTGTGCGCGGCAATCCCAGGCAATACTCATGATCGGCGCTGCGGTCGTACGGCGGTGGCGGGCGATTGCCTTGCTGCTGGCCCTGGCCCTTATGCCCTCGAGCGCCGCGGCGCAGTCGGCGCTGGGAACGGAAACCCAGTTGCCGCTGCCGCGATTCGTGTCGCTGCGCAGCAACGAAATCAACCTGCGGACCGGTCCCGGCATCAACTATCCCATCGAGTGGATCTATCGCCGCCGCGGCATGCCGGTGGAGGTGGTGGCCGAATTCGAATCCTGGCGCAAGGTGCGGGATTGGCAGGGCACAGTCGGCTGGGTGCATCAGAGCATGCTGGATGGCCGCCGGGGCGCGTTGATCATCGGCGGCGAGCGTATCCTGCGGCGGGACCCGGCTGACGGCGCGGTCGGCGTGGCGCGCCTTGCGCCGGGTGTCATCGCTGGCTTGAAGGAATGCGGCACCGACTGGTGCCGGCTCGAATCCGACAGCTATGACGGCTGGCTGAAGCGCGACGAGTTCTGGGGCGTTTATCCCGGCGAGAGCTTGGAATAGCTCAGTCGAAATCCTGCGCCAGGGCTGCGCGCGTCGCCTCCGGCAGGTTCGCCAGATGGCCATAGGCCGGATGGCCGACGCCGAGAGTGACCTCGGCGCCGGGCCGGCGGAACTTGCGGATCTGTTCCGGCGTGAACGGAAAATGGATGAACTGCACCGACGATGCCTTGCCGTCGGCGGTGGTGCGGTCCACATCCGCCTCCGCGACGCCGCGCACGGTTTCGCCGTCGAAGCGGATGAATACAGTCTCCTCCACGCCGCCGAGCTTGGCCAGAAAGGCGCGGCGCTGCTTTTCGTCGTCGACCTCGAACATGATCGTCGCCACCAACTCGCGGCCGTTGGGGATCAGCGAATTGTAAGCCCGCAGCTCGTCCTCGACTTGCGCCTCGCCGCCCTTTTCGATGTAGAGCATCTCGTGGATCTGATGCCACATGCTGTCATAGTTTTCGAAATGGAAGGTGGCGTAAGGGCCGACATGAAGCCGGCGGTTGCGCTTCGCCGCGACCAGGGCCTGGCGCCGTTCCTTGCGCACCTTCGTGTATTCGGGGATCGGCATCAGGTCGCCGCGGGTGATTTCATGCTTCGTGGTCATCGGGAGACTGGTTCCGTCTTGCCGCCTGTCGAGAATCCGTAGGCCCGCGCGAAGAGTTCGATCGGATGCTGGCTCGCCGCCGGCGCCGGTTTTTCCGACGGCAGCTTTTCCATCCCCTGGCCGATATGCAAGCCGGCCAGCGGGCATTCCGACGCCAGATAGACCTTGCCGGATTCCCGGGCCTGGCGCGCCACCGGCTTGCCAACCTTGAGCGCCGTTTCGAAATTGCCCTTCAGCACGCCCCAGGAGCCGCCATGGCCGGAACAGCGCTCGATGACCGAGAGATCGGCGCCGGGGATCAGGCGCAGCATTTCCGCGGCTTTCTGGCCCATGTTCTGCGCCCGGGCGTGGCAGGCCAGATGCAAGGCGACGCCGGCATCCAGCGGCTTCAGGCCGGGTGCCAGGCCTTCGCGCTTGGCTATATCGACGACATATTCGGTGATATCGAAGGTCGCATCGGCCAGCCGTTTGACGGCCGGATCTTTGGTTTCGATCAGCGGCCATTCGAATTTGAGCATGAGGGCGCAAGACGGCACCAGCGCCACCACGTCATAGCCCTTATCGATCCAGGGGCCGAGCGCGGCGCTGACCCGGCGCGCATTGTCGGCCACGCGGGCGAGGTCGCCATGCTCGAGCTGGGGCATGCCGCAGCAACCGGGATAGACGATCTCGGTCTCGACGCCGTTCTTGGCCAGCACCGCCCGTGCGGCAAGCCCCATCGACGGCAGATTGTAGTTGCCGAAGCAGGTGGCATAGATGACGGCCTTGCGGCCATGGGCCGGCGCCGCCGCATTGGGCGGCACCGGCTCGTCCCGTGCCTGGCGCAGCAACGTCTTGCGGTTGAAGGCGGGCAGTGCCGCGTTGCGGTCCACATGGGCCACCTTCTCCATGATCGGCCGCGTCAGGCGGTTCTTCGTGCTCGTCGCCCAATTCGCCAGCGGCGTCAGCGCCGATCCTAGCTTGCCGTTGCGGTCGGTCTCAGTGAGCTGTTTTTCCATCGCCACCTGCTTGCCCTGGCGCAGTTCCGCGGCGCGGTAGCGCAGCATCAGATGGGGGAAATCGACATTGAACTCATGCGGCGGCACATAGGGGCACTTCGTCATGAAGCACATGTCGCAGAGGGTGCAGGCATCGACGACCGGCTTGAAATCCTTGCTCTCCACCGAGTCCAGCTCGCCGGTATCGGACTGGTCGATGAGATCGAACAGGCGGGGAAAGCTGTCGCACAGATTGAAGCATCGGCGGCAGCCGTGGCAGATGTCGAAGACGCGGCGCAATTCCGTATCGATCTTTTCGGCGTCGCCGTAGTCCGCATCCTGCCAATCGATCGGATGCCGGGTGGGAGCGTCGAGACTGCCTTCGCGCATGGATTACCGGCCTCGGCCCGTCCAGCGCATGGCGCGGCGAGAGGGGCGTGGGTACCTGGGTTAAGACCGGGGCGCCGCGGCGGGCCGGGCCGTCCCGATTCGTTTCGTCGCGACGGAATAGATTCCGCGCGATCAGTTCAGCGTCTGCAGCGCCTTCTGGAAACGCCCGGCGTGAGACTTCTCGGCCTTGGCCAAGGTCTCGAACCAATCGGCGATTTCGTCGAAGCCTTCCTCGCGGGCGGTGCGCGCCATGCCCGGATACATGTCGGTGTATTCATGGGTTTCGCCGGCGATGGCCGCCTTCAGATTCAGGTCGGTGCCGCCGATCGGCTCGCCCGTCGCGGGATCGCCGACCGATTCCATGAATTCCAGATGGCCGTGGGCGTGGCCGGTTTCGCCTTCCGCCGTGGAGCGGAACACGGCAGCGACATCGTTGTAGCCTTCGACGTCGGCTTTTTGAGCGAAATAGAGATAGCGGCGATTCGCTTGGCTTTCGCCAGCGAACGCAGCCTTCAAATTATCAAGGGTCTTGGTGCTTTTGAGCGATTTCATTCTTGTCTCCATCGGAGCGATACGGATGACGGGCGATAGCGTCCGCCTGCCGCGGACATAGCTTCAAAGATTTCAGAGATTCACTGTCATCGATAATCTGCGATTCCGCCACAGCCTTGTCAATAGATTAGAGGCGATCTAATCTAGTCAGCAGTTTTTTGTTATTGCAATAAGATTTCAGCGCTTTAAGCGGACGATTACATCGACCCGGCTGATCTTCGCGCCGATCGGCGGCGCTGGCAATTTGGTCAGTTCGACTTCGTCGGCCGGGATATCCGCAAGCTGGCCGGTGTCCTCGTCGAAGAAGTGATGGTGATCGCCAATATTGGTGTCGAAGTAGGAACGGCCGGCCTCCACCACAACTTCGCGCAGCATGCCCAGCGACGTGAACTGATGCAGGGTGTTGTACACCGTCGCCAGGGACAGGCGCACGTTGGACGCCGCGGCTTCCTGATGCAGTTGCTCCGCCGTGACGTGACGATCGCCCCTGTCATAAAGCAGACGCGCCAGCGCAAGTCGCTGCCGAGTCGGCCGGAGCCCCGCGGATTTCAGGCGGTCAATAGCCGGGGCAAACGGGCGCAGGTTCATCATTCATCCTTGCTGCAATCAGGACTGACAGCAGGATAATCGAGCCCGGAGCGGAATTAAAGGTGAAAATTCAAATTATTAACTGACTTGTTGGAGAAGTTGTAATGGTCCGCCGCTAGCCTGAAACAAGCTTGCGGGCGAATCCGGACAAGCTCCGCAGACTTGTTCCAATACCGACTTCTGCTATCCGGATCGCGCCATTGAGGCTGGCCAGCGGCGCTGACCGCTAGTCGCCCGTGCCGATGCGGTTCACCAGCTGCTTCACGGTCGGGATAAATCCATTGCTGTAGAACGGATCATTCTTGAAACGGAAGGCATTGTGGCCGGCGAACATGAGCTGCTCTTCGGTCTCGGTGGAGTGGCTGATCTCCTGCAGCGTCTTCTGGATGCAATAGGACCGCGGATCCGCCTTCTTGCCGGTGCTGCCTTCCTCGTTCTGCGCCCAATTGGAGAAGAGGCAGGCGCTGAGGCAACCCATGCAATTCACCTGATCGTTCAGGATTTCCCGCGACTTCGCCAGATTGACGAAGATCAGCGTGGAGTCCGGCGTGCGCATGGCTTCGGTGAAACCCTTGGCCACCCATTCCTCCGCCCGCAGCCGATCCGCCGCCGTGAGATAGACCAGCCGGCCGCGTGCGCCCACCGGAAACGGCCAGACATGCTCGCCCACCGGCGTCTGGCTGTAGGCCACCTGCCGCTCGCTGCGCTCGCGCAGTTCCTGGATGAACGGATTATTGACAGCCGAGGAGTAGAATCCTGTCGGGCTGTAGCGATTGAGAAATACGTCGCCCGGGCTCAGCGTCAGCAACCGCTGCTTCCAGGCGTTGGAAATCGGGCTCTCCTGCGTCAGCAGCGGCCGCGTGCCGTACTGAAACGCAATCGGGCCGAGATCGGGATTGCCGATCCAATCCTCCCATTCGCGCAGATACCAGACGCCGCCGGCCATAAGATCGGCGTCGCGCCCAGACCGCATTCGTCGCGCATCATGCGCCGCAGCTCGACGACGCGGGGAAACGGCGCTTCGGGCTTGGTCGGATCTTCGCTGTTGGAGAGACCGTTATGGCCGCCCGCGAGCCATGGATCCTCATAGACGACGCCGCCCAGCAGTTCGCGAAACTTGTGATAGGCGCGCTTCCACAGGGCGCGGAAGGCGCGGGCGGAAGAAACGATCGGATAGTAGTAGACACCGTAGCTGTTGCAGATCTCGGCGATGCGATAGGGCATGCCGGCGCCGCAGGTAACGCCGTGGATCAGGCCCTTGGCGCCTTCGAGCACGCCATGGAGCACGCGCTCCGACGCCGCCATCTCCCACAGCACGTTCATATGGATGCGGCCGCGGCCGCCGGCGATCTCATAGGCGATCCGGGCCTGCTCGATGCCGCCGCGGATCGCGTATTGCACCAATTCCTCGTGGCGTTCCCGCCGCGTGCGGCCCTTATAGACCTGCGGAATCAGATTGCCGTCCCGATCGTAGGAGTCGGCATTCACGCCGGAAAAGGTGCCGACGCCGCCGGACAGGGCCCAGGGGCCGGAACTTTCTCCATTGGAGACGGAAATGCCCTTGCCGCCCTCGACCAGCGGCAGGACCTCCAGTCCGGATATGATGACGGGATTGAGAGCTTTCATGCGCCTGTTCCGATATCCTCTACGCCCATGATCCCGATACTCGCCTATATAGGCAAGGCCGGCCGGTGAAACCATCCTTGCCGGTGGACTCGGCCGGCAACCGATATCTTCTTCATACCTCTCAAATTCTTACCCCTCAAAGAGCGGTTCGAATCCTGTCCGGCGCATCCGTTATGATGCACTGCACACCAATGTCCCTCAGTTGCCGGGCACGAAGGCTGTCGTTCACTGTGTAGGCTGCCAAGCCATAGCCGGCGCCGCGGACTTCCGCCGCCCAGGCAGCGGTCAAATTATGCTCGCTGCAGTGGACGGTGGCGCAGGCTTGCGCCCGGGCGTCCTGCTTCCAAGTCGGAACCCCATCCTCATACAGCAGCAAGCCACGGGGCAGATGGGGCGCCTTGGACTTCGCCACCGCCAGACTCGCCGGCTTGAAGCTGGAGATCAGCGGCGGCGGCCGTCTTGCCGGCCAAAGGCGCAGGATTTCCCCGAGTGCCTGCTCCGCAGTCTCGGCCTCCCGGCCTGGGCAGGGCTTGATTTCGATATTGGCACCCAGGCCTTCGGCGAGCACCAGCATCAACGCCTCCTCCAGGGTTGGAACGCGGGCGCCGGCGAAGGCGGGCCCGAACCACGATCCCGCA
>Ga0184626_10000006_pt1 | contig 38249 bp, 35 predicted proteins | sample PLM3_60_b1_FD_133142 | JGI IMG/M metagenome (GOLD analysis project Ga0184626, IMG submission 133142) | Groundwater sediment microbial communities from an aquifer in East River, Colorado, USA - PLM3_60_b1 | ecosystem: Environmental > Terrestrial > Soil > Riparian zone | place: USA: East River... | reverse complement strand
TCCTGCGGAAATGCCACCAGCTGCAGATCCAGATACGGCTTGACCTGCTTCTTCACCGCCAGTAGCGCGTCGACCGCTAGCAGCCGCGGATCGCAGATATCCACATGGCTGCGCACCGCCAGCAACCCCTGCGCCACCGCCCAGTCGCAATAGGCAAGGGCGCGCTTGGCCACCGCCTCCTGGGTGAGCAACGGCTTCAACTCGCCCCAAAGCTGTATGCCCTCCAGCAACGTGCCGGACTTATTCAGCCGCGGCAGGCCAAGCGACAGCGTCGCATCCATGTGGAAATGCGCATCGACAAAAGGCGGCGTGACCAACCGGCCGGTCGCGTCAATCTCGCGCACAGCCTTCGCGGCAAGGTGCGGCTCAACCGCGGCGATACGCCCGTCCTTAATTCCGATATCCACGCCGGCGCGGCCGTCCGGCAGGTTGCCGCCGCGAATGATCAGGTCCATCAAGGTTCACCACAAAGTCACAAAGAACACGAAGAAGAATAAATCATAAAGCAAAGCGCTTGATTCCATCCCGGAGCAGTGCAGTGTTGAAGTTCAAGAGCAACCCCAATCTAAATCCGCTGAGCTTCAGATATGTCAGCAATTGCGCTTCGTGAATGGGCAGCAATTGTTCGACAAATTTGATTTCAAGAATCAGATAATCCTCGACAACAAGATCCATTCGATATGCGCCCTTGTACACGACCGGTAGCGGTACCTGCTGTTGAAAGGCCACGCCGCTTTGCTTGAGTTCAAAATGCTAGGCAACGTTCATACGCCGATTCCAACAGCCCAGGTCCAAGGTGTTTGTGAACTTCAATAGCAGAGCCAATGACCTTCTTGCTCGCTGGATCATGCAGGCTGGGTTCAATCATTCAAATGTGCTTTGTGTCTTTGTGGTGAGACTTGCTTATCTCTCCCCCTTCCGATACGGCACCATCAGCGCCCTTGGATAGCCCGCGCGGCGCGACATGACGATCAGCGCCAGGATCGACAGCACAAAGGGCAGCATCAGAAAAACCTGATAAGGCACATAAGCGCCGGCAATCTGCTGCAGACGAACCTGATAGGCATCGAACAGCGCGAACAGCAGCCCCCCCAGCAGCGCCTTGCCTGGCCGCCAGGAGCCGAACACCACCAGCGCGATGCAGATCCAGCCGCGGCCGGCGACCGTCTCGAAGAAGAACGCGTTGAACGCCGACATGGTCAGAAAGGCGCCGCCGATCGCCATGATCGCGCTGCCGGCCATCACCGCGCCGATCCGCAGCATCGTCACATCGATGCCCTGCGCTTCCACCGCCGCCGGGTTCTCGCCCACGGTCCGCACAGCCAAGCCCAGCGGCGTGCGATAGAGGACATAGGCGACGATGGCCACCAGGATAAAGGCCAGATAGGTGAGGGGCGTCTGCTGGAACAGGATCTCGTCGATGGACCGAATGCCGGTCAAACCGGGAAAAGCGGCTTGAAAGGGCTCGATCCGCGGTGGCGACGTGACCTTCGGAAAGATCACGCGATAGCTGTAGTAGGTCAGGCTGCTGGCGAACAACGTGATGCCGATGCCCACCACATGCTGCGACAGTCCCAGCGGCACGACGAGAACGCCATGCAGCAGACCGAAGGCCGCACCCACCAATGCCGCGACCAGCACGCCGGTCCAGAGATCGCCGCCGGAATAGACCGTGTACCAGCCGGCGAAGGCGCCGGCGGTCATGATGCCCTCGATGCCCAGATTGAGCACACCGGCGCGCTCGCAGATCAGCTCGCCCAGCGTGCCGAAAATGTAGGGCGCCGCAATCCGCACCGCCGCAGCCCACAGCGTCGTCGTCAGGAGGATTTCTAAGGCGTCCATGTTCGCGTGGCTTCCATAGAAAGAGGTTTCACCACAAAGTCACAAAAGGGACGAAGAAGATTTGAAACCACAGATGCACACAGATGAACACAGATGGAGTTTCATCGAAGCGCATCCTGTATGATGCGTTTGATGTCAACGCGGAGATTTCCAAAGTTGATCAACAGGCAGAGCTGTAATCCGGTGCCCTTTAGGTAGTTGAGACATTGCGCTTTGTGAACGTCATCTAAGGCCCGAACTGCTTTGATCTCTGCGAGAACCTTGTCTTCGATCAGCAAATCCGCGACGTAGTCGCCAACGACAATACCATCATATTTCACAGCGATTGCGTACTGGCGAATGACTTGCAGACCAGCTTTCCGCAGTTCATGCGCCAAAGCATTTTCGTAAACTCTCTCTAGAAAGCCGGAACCCAGAGTGTTTCCGACCGTGTAGGCGCACCCAATAACTCGTTCCGAGATCTTATTCAGCGTTTCCCTATCTGTGTTCATCTGTGTGCATCTGTGGTTTCAGATTCTTGTTCAATCCAAAGCACGCTTGAGATGTTACCGCCACCGCAGTCGGTACCGCGTGAACATGATCGCCACCACCATGGTCAGCAGCGAGGTCGCGACCATGACGTCGGCGATGTAGCTGGGCACGCCGGCGGAGCGGCTCATGGCGTCGGCGCCGACAAACACGCCGGCGACGAAGATCGCCGCCGCGATCACGCCCAGGGGATGCAGGAAGGCCAGCATGGCGACGACGATTCCCGCATAGCCGAAGCCCGGCGAGAGATCGAGCGTCAGATTGCCTTTCAATCCCGCCACTTCGCTGACGCCCGCCAGGCCGGCTAGACCGCCGGAGAGCAGGGCGGTCTTCAACATCACGGCATCGACAGGCATGCCCAGAAATCGCGCGGCGCGCGCATTATGCCCGACCGCACGCATCTCGAATCCGAAAGCGGTGCGGGTATTCACGATCCAGACCATAACGGCGGTGACGATGGCGATGACAAATCCCAGATGCAGTCGCTTGCCCTGGATCAGCTTGGGCAGCGCCGCTTCCGGAATGACTTTCGAGGATTGCGGCCAACCCAGCCCCATCGGATCCTTGAGCGGCCCCTCCAGCAACAGGCTGACGAACAGCACGATGATGAAATTCAGCAGCAGCGTGGTGACGACCTCGTCGACGCCGAAGCGGGTCTTCAGCAAAGCCGGCCCGAGCAGCGCCACTGCCCCTGCCAGGGCCCCGGCGATCAGCAACACCGGCACCAGCAGCGGCGCCGGAAGCCGCAGAAATCCGGTGCCGAGAACGACGGCCATGACAGCCGCGAGATAGAACTGACCCTCGCCGCCGATGTTCCATAGCTTGGCGCGGAAGGCGACGGCGGCGGCGAGGCCGGTGAAAATCAGCGGCGTGGCACGGGTCAGGGTTTCCAGGAACGCGAACTGCGATCCCGCAGCACCCTTGATCACCAGGCCGAAGGTGCTGAATGCATCGGCGCCGCTCCACATCACCAGCAGCGCCGCGAAGACCAGGCTGGCGAAGAAGGCTGCCAGCGGCGCCAGCAGCATCACGGCGAACGGCGCATGATCGCGGGATTCAAGCCGCATGGCCGGTGCCCTCGAATCCATGTCCGGCCATCATCAGCCCGAGCCGCTCGATCGTCACGGCGGCGCGCTCCATCGGCGCGGAGAGATGGCCGCGATACATGACGGCGATGCGGTCGGCTAGCGACAGCAGCTCATCCAGATCCTCGGAGATCAGCAGCACCGAGCCGCCATCCTTGCGCACGGCCAGCAGCTGCCGGTGCACATAATCGATGGCGCCCACATCCAGGCCGCGGGTCGGCTGATTGGCCAGCACCAGGCGCGGCGATTGCGAGAGCACGCGCCCCAGGATCAGCTTCTGCATATTGCCGCCGGACAGCAGGCGCATCGGCGCTGAAGACGAGGGGCATTTCACATCGTAGTCGGCAATGATGCCTTGGGCGAAGGCGCGGGCGCGCGGCCAATCGACAAATCCGCGGCGGGCAAACTCAGGCTGCCGATAGATTTCGGCGATGGCGTTCTCGGCGACGGACATGTCGGCGATGGTGCCGGCGGCATGACGGTCTTCGGGAATGCGTCCGATGCCCCGGTCGATGACAGCTCGCGGCTGCCATTCATGCACAGACTCTCCGAACAGATCGACCGTTCCCGCTGCCGGCACCGATAACCCTGACAGCAAATCGGCGAGAGCGCTCTGGCCATTGCCGGCCACGCCGGCGATACCGAGAATTTCTCCTTCGCGCAGTTCCAGCGACACGCCATCCAATAGCACGGCACCTCCGGGGCCATCGACCCGCAGGTCGACCAGGCGCACCACGACCGCGCCGGGCGCCTGTGGTTCGATCCTCGGCGGCGGAATCTCCCGCCCGACCATGAGCGACGCCAGCTCCGCCTTCGTCGTCTCGGCGGTGGGGCGTTCGGCCACCAGCTTACCGCCGCGCAGCACCAGGATACGGCTGCTGACGGCCAGCACCTCGTTCAGCTTGTGGGAGATGAAGATCACCGACAGGCCCTGGGCCACCAACTTCGCCAGCGTTTGAAACAGCGCGATAGATTCCTGCGGCGTCAGCACGGCGGTGGGCTCGTCGAGGATCAGGATGCGCGCCTCGCGGTAGAGCACCTTCAGGATCTCCACCCGCTGCCGCTCGCCGACCGACAGATCGGCCACCCGAGCATCGCCGTCGATATGCAGGCCGAAATCCGCCGCCAGCTTATCCAGCCGCTGCCGCGCCGTACGGCGGTCGGTGGCCCAGCGCCATAGCCCCTCGGTGCCCAGCATAATGTTGTCGAGCACGTTCAGATTCTCGGCCAGGGTGAAATGCTGATGCACCATGCCGATGCCGGCCGCTATGGCCGCGCGCGGCGATCCCGGCGGCAGCTTCCGTCCGAAGATTTCGATCTCGCCCTCGTCGGCTACATAGTGGCCGAACAGGATGTTCATCAGGGTGGTCTTGCCGGCGCCGTTCTCGCCGAGCAAGGCAACGATCTCGCCGCGCCGCAGCGCGAACCCGATCGTGTCGTTGGCCACCAGCGGCCCGAAGCGCTTGGTGATGCCGGCGAGGCGGAGGACGATGTCAGGCGTTGCGGGCGGTGAAGTCATCATAGCAACAGCGCGTATCGCGCCCTCGGGCAGATGCGCGCTGTCCTTACGCAATCGAGTGCAGGCAGGGGTCCTGTCAATTCAGATAAACCCCCTATTGTCTTCCCCGCGAAAGCGGGGATCCAGGAGTTGCAAGGCGCTCTGCTTCCACTGGACCCCCGCTTCCGCGGGGGAAGCACATTAGGGAGGCTTCTTACAAGAACAACAACAACAAGCCTACGACGACTTCGGTTCGCCGTCGTTGATCTCGACAGTGAAGCTGCCGTCCTTGATTGCCTTTTCTCGCTCGGCGACTTTCGCCACCACGTCCGCCGGCACCTTGCCTTCGAACGTGCCGAGTGGCGCCAGGCTGCAGCCGCCGCTCTTCATGGAGGAATAGACGCCATAGTCGTCGGCGGCGAATTTGCCCTCCTTTACCTTGCCGATGGCGGTGTCCAGCGTCGGCTCGAAATGCCAGAGCGCCGAGGCGACCACCGTGTCCGGATAGTCGGCCTGGGTGTCGATGACGTTGCCGATGGCCAGGATGCCCCGCTCCTTGGCGGCATCGGACACGCCGAAACGCTCGGCATACATGATGTCGGCGCCGGCATCGATCTGCGCCAGGGCGGTCTCCTTCGCCTTCGGCGGATCGAACCAGCTGCCGATGAAGGCGACCTGAAACTTCGCGTCGCCGCGGGTCTCGGCGACGCCGGCCTGGAAGGCATTCATCAGCCGGTTCACCTCTGGGATCGGATAGCCGCCCACCATGCCGATGCTGCCGCTCTTGGTCATGGCGCCGGCGATCATACCCGTGAGATAGGAAGCATCCTGGATGTAGTTGTCGAATACCGCGAAGTTCGGCAGCGCCGCATCCGGCTTGAAGCTGGAGCCGATCAGGAACGCCGTTTCCGGATAGTCCTTCGCCACGGCGCGCGCCGCGTCCTCCACCGCGAAGGCCTCGCCGACGATCAGCTTGTGGCCGGCCTCGGCATATTCGCGCATCACGCGCTCATAGTCCGTGTTGGAGACGCTCTCCGAAAACACATACTCGATATCGCCGCGGTCGACGGCGGCGCCGGCCGCCTTGTGGATGCGGCTCACCCATTGCTGCTCCACCGGCACCGTGTAGATGGCGGCGGTCTTGATCGGATCGGCCGCAAGCGTGCGGCGGCTGAAAAGAGTCGTGGTTGCGGCCGCGCCGGCCAGCAAGCCGAATGCGCGCCGTGATATCCGTGTCCTGTTCATGCTGTTTCCTTCCCTGTTGCTGGCACGATTCGTGCCGTGTTGTTGGTCTTCCCGTTGCGCCGGTCTTTGCGGCGCTGACGCTGCGCCTCTTCATTCTTCTCTGCGTCGCCCCCTCCCCACCCTCCCCCGCGTATGCGGGGGAGGGGATCCGAGACACGAGCCTCAACGAGAGGCCGAACCGGGAGGGGGCGCTCGCACAGCGTCGGTCGAAGAGGCTCAGCGAACTCCACTTACTGCGCCATCGCCTTTTCCCACACATCGTGGGTCCAGGCTCCTTCGGGCGCCTTGCTGATCACGGGATCGGAGCCGCCGGCCAGCAGGATCTTCACCGTCCGGTCATAGGCGGCGGGATCCAGATAACCAGTGCCCTTTTCCGACTTCCCGACCAGCTTGGCGATTTCGCCCATCATGCGCTTCTGGTGCTTCTCCGTCTGCGCGCCGGTCTCGTCGTTCTCCAGCACGATCATGGCGGCATCATCGGGGTTGGCGACCGCCCAGTCCCAGCCCTTCATCGAGGCCTTCACGAACCGCGCCAGCTTATCCACGGTCGCCGGGTCCTGCAGGCTGGATTCCAGCGTGTAGATGCCGTCTTCCAGCGTGGCGACGCCCTGGTCTTCATAGGGGAACACCACCAGCTCTTCCGCCGGCAGACCGGCATCGATCACCTGCCAATACTCGTTGTAGGTCATGGTGGAGATGCAGTCGGCCTGCTTCTGCAGCAGCGGATCGACGTTGAAGCCCTGCTTCAGCACGGTGACGCCATCGGCGCCGCCGGCGGTGCTCAGGCCCAGCGTGCTCATCCAGGACAGGAACGGATATTCATTGCCGGCAAACCAGACGCCCAGCGTCTTGCCCTTGAAGTCCTCCGGCTTGGTGATGCCCGTATCCTTGCGGCAGGTCAGCATCATGCCCGACTTCTGGAACGGCTGGGCGATGTTGACCAGCGGCACGCCCTTCTCTCGGGTGGCGAGGGCGGAGGGCATCCAGTCCAGCACCACATCGGCGCCGCCGCCGGCGATCACCTGGCTGGGATTGATGTCCGGGCCGCCGGCCTTGATCGTCACGTCCAGGCCGACCTCGTCATAGAAGCCCTTTTCCTTGGCCACGTAGTAGCCGGCGAACTGCGCCTGCGTCACCCATTTGAGCTGCAGGGTCAGGGAATCCGCGGCCTCTGCCGGCGCGCCAAAGCCGGCGAGTGCGGCCGCCACGGTGATTGCTCCGATCGTTCTTTTCATCAGACGTCTCCCGTTCGTTGCTAAGTCAGCGGTTATGCGTTGTTGCGCGATAGGACGGGTGCCAGAAGGTCAGCCCCCGCTCCAAAAGGGCCAGAAGCCCATAAAACATCGACCCCGCCACGGCGGCAACGGCGATGGTGGCCCAGACGATGTCGACATTCATTTTGTAGACCTCGGTGGAGATGCGGAACCCCATGCCGGAGATGGGCGAGCCGAACATCTCCGCCACGATGGCGCCGATCAGCGCCAGGGTGGAGTTGATCTTGAGCGCGTTGAAGATGAAAGGCAGCGCGGCCGGAAGCCGCAGCTGGAAGAAGGTCTGCCAATAGCCGGCGCCATAGGAACGCATGAGGTCGCGCTGCATATGGTCCGAGGCGGCAAGGCCGGCGATGGTGTTGATTAGCATGGGAAAGAAGGTCATGACGACGATCACGGCGGCCTTCGATTCCCAGCCGAATCCGAACCACATCACCATGATCGGCGCTATGCCGACGATCGGCACGGCGCTGGCCAGATTGCCTAGGGGCAGCAGGCCGCGCTGCAGGAAGGGCACGCGGTCCGTGGCGACAGCGACAACGAATCCCAGGCCGCAGCCCATTAGAAAGCCGGCGATCACCGACTTCAGGAAGGTCTGCTGGAAATCCAGCCAGAGCATGGGCGTCTGGGCGACGATCTGGTGGCCGATTTCGCTCGGGGCCGGCAACAGAATCCGCGGTACGCCGAATCCGGTGACGATCACCTGCCAGGCATAAATCAGTCCGATGCCGAATAGCGCCGGCACGAACAGCAGATAGGCGCGATTCCTGTCGCCCAGGTGGCCGATACTGGCCATGGCCTGCCAGGCGGCGAGGGTCACGCCGATCAAGCATAGCCAGAAGCCGGGGTTCGTCGCGCCCGCGACAACACTATTGTTGAGCAGCCGAAGCAGCTCATAGGCCAGGCTGAAGGCAATCATGAAATCGACAGCTGCGATCAGATTCAGGTTACGCCGCCGAGATCCAAAACCCTTGGCAACCCAGGCGAGGAGAATGAGCGGCAGGAGATAGACCCAGGGCCGGGTCACTTCCGCTGGCCAGGGTGCTCCACCGATCCCCTGCGACCATAGCAATAGGCCGAGAACGAACAGGACCGGTGCCGCGATGATCGACAGATATCTCACGGCTGCGCCCCCATGCGCCGCTGTGTGACCCGCTCCGTGAATCCAATGACCAGAACGAGAATGCAGCCCAGCAGCGCCGCCATCAGTAGCGCCGACCAGATCTGGATCGTCTGGCCGTAGTAGGAGCCTGTCAGCAGCCTCGCGCCGAGCCCGGCGGTCGCGCCGGTGGGTAGCTCGCCGACAATGGCGCCGACCAGGCTGATGGCGACGGAGACTTTCAGGCTGGCAAACAGGAAGGGCAGGGAGGCCGGCCAGCGCAGCTTCCAGAGAATCTGGCTCCGGCTCGCATTGTAGGTATGCATGAGATCGAGCTGCAGCACATCCGGGGAGCGCAGACCCTTCACCATGCCGATGGTAACCGGGAAGAACGACAGATAGGCTGAAATCGTCGCCTTCGGAATCAATCCGGTGATGCCGATATTGCCGAGCACGACGATGATCATCGGCGCCACCGCCAGGATCGGCACGGTCTGCGAGGCGACGATCCAGGGCAGCAGGCTGCGATCGAGGATGCTGAGATGCACGATGCCGATCGCCAGCGCGATGCCCAGTAGCGTGCCGACGATGAATCCCACCAGCGTCGCCGAAGCGGTGATCCAGGTGTGATAGAGCAGGTTGCGCTTGCTGGTGATCGCCGTGCCGGCCGTGGTCTTCCAGAACTCGCCGGCGACCTGATCCGGCGTCGGCAGCACCGGCCGCTCCATCGACCAGGTTCCCTCGACGACATCCTGTGCCGTCCAAGGTTGGTCGGCGCGGTTGAGTTGATCGACCACCTGCGGCGCGTTCAGCCAGATCGCGCCGAGATACCAGAGCAGGCCGATGATCAGCAGCACCGCCGCCAGCGGCAGCGCATGTTTGGTCGCGGCGTCTCTAGTCGTCATAGCTATGCCCCGCGCGGAGCGCGAGCCGCACCTTGTGGGCGATTTCCAGGAAGCGCGGCGTCTCCCGCGCATCCAGCGTGCGGCCTTGTGGCAGGTCGCAATCGATGGTCTCGATGATGCGGCCGGGCCGAGGACTCATGACGACAATACGCGAGGAGAGAAACACCGCCTCGGCGATGGAATGGGTGACGAAGATGACCGTCTTGCCCGTGCGCTCCCACAGGCGCAGCAGCTGCTCGTTCAGATGATCCCTGGTGATCTCGTCCAGCGCACCGAACGGCTCATCCATCAGCAGCAGCGCCGGATCGAAGGACATCGCGCGGGCGATGGAGACCCGCTGCTGCATGCCGCCGGAGAGTTGCCAGGGAAACTTCTTCTCGAAGCCGTTGAGCCCGACTATCTCCAGATTCTTCACCGCCCGGGTCGCGCGCTCGGCCGGCGGCACGCCCATGATCTCCAGCGGCAGCGTCACGTTGCGGATTACATTGCGCCAGGGATAGAGCGCCGGCGCCTGGAACACATAGCCATAGCCGCGCTCGGCCCGCGCCTGCTCCGGCGTCTTGCCGTTTACCGCGATCTGCCCGCCCGTCGCCCGCTCCAGATCGGCGATCACCCGCAGCAGCGTGGTCTTGCCGCAACCGGATGGACCAATCAGCGATACAAATTCGCCCTTGCGGATGGCGAGATCGATATCGGAGAGCGCATAAACGGGCGTGTCCGCGGTCTGGAAGATCAGCGACAGCTTGCGGATGTCGATGATCGCCTCGGCGCTTGCCGAGTCATGCACCACCTTCAATGTCGGGCTGCTGGCCATCGGCGCCGTTGTCACACCGCGTTGGCCCGCTCGATGATGGCGCGCAACAGCACATCGCAGCCGGCGGCGAGATCGGTCTGCTTGGCGTCCTCGATCTCGTTATGGCTGATGCCGTCCTTGCAGGGCACGAAGATCATGCTCGTCGGCGTCACCCGCGACATATAGACGGAGTCGTGGCCGGCGCCGCTGATGATCCGGCGATTGCTGAATCCCAGATCGTCGGTCGCCTTCTTCACCGCGGCAATGCAGTCGTCGGCGAACTTCACCGGCGGCGAATACCAGATCTCCTGGAAATCCATCTCCAGCTTGCGCGTCTTGACGATCTTCTCGCACTCCGCCTTGAAAGCGTCGCCCATCTTCTGGAGGATCCCGGCGTCGGGGTGGCGGAAATCGACGGTGAAGAAAACCTTGCCGGGAATCACGTTCCGCGAATTGGGCGACACCTGCATCATGCCGACGGTGGCGCAGGCATTCGGCAGATTGCTCATGCCGATGCGGTTGACCGCCAGCACCATCTCGCTGACGCCCACCAGCGCATCCTTGCGGCGCTCCATCGGCGTCGGGCCGGCATGGGCGTCCTGGCCGGTGATGGTGATCTCGTACCAGCGGATGCCCTGCACGCCCTCGACCACGCCGATGATCTTGTCCTCCGCCTCCAGGATCGGACCCTGCTCGATATGGGCCTCGAAGAAGGCGGCCACCTGGCGCTTGCCGCAGTCTCTGTCGCCGGCATAGCCGATGCGCTTCAGCTCCTCGCCGATGGTCTTGCCGTCCACATCCTTGCGCGACAGGCCGTAGTCGAGGTCGAACGCGCCGGCATAGACGCCCGACGCGATCATCGCCGGCGCGAAGCGCGAGCCTTCCTCGTTGGTCCACACCACCACTTCCACAGGCCGCGCGGTCTCATAGTTGAAGTCGTTCAGGGTGCGCAGCACCTCGAGGCCGGCCATCACGCCGTAATTGCCGTCGAACTTGCCGCCGGAGGGCTGGGTGTCGATATGGCTGCCGGTCATCACCGGCGGCAGGGAGTCATCCTTGCCCGGCCGCCGCGCGAAGATGTTGCCCATCTTGTCGACGCTGATGCTGCAGCCGGCCTGCTTGCCCCAGGCGACGAACAGGTCGCGCGCCTGCTTGTCCAGATCGGTCAGCGCCAGGCGGCGCACGCCGCCCTTGTCGGTGGCGCCGATCTTGGCGAGTTCCATGAGGCTGTCCCACAGCCGGTCGCTGTTGATGCGGATATTCGTGCTCAATGCGCTCTCCCAGTTTTCACCACAAAGTCACGAAGGACACGAAGCCCTCCAGCTCTGCAGCCATCTTTTGTTTCCATGCCGGCCGGCAATTTCTGACCGCCAGCCAACCGCGTCCCCCTCTTGGTGTCCTTTGTGTCTTTGTGGTGAACCTTCTTACTTACTCCGCCGCCTTGCGCATCGGGTTGTTCGGATGCTGCGTCCAGTTGAGATAGGGCTTGCCGTTGTCCACCGGCACCATGGTGATGCAATCCGGCACCGGGCAGACATGCATGCACAGGTTACAGCCGACGCATTCCTCGTCAATCACTTCGAACTTGCGGCTACCGTTCTTCGTGACCGCGCTGATCGACTGGTGCGAGGTATCCTCGCAGGCGATGTGGCAGAGGCCGCATTTGATGCATTTGTCCTGATCGATCTTGGCGATGATCTGGTAGTTCATGTTGAGGAACTGCCAGTCGGTCACGTTCGGCACCGCCTTGCCGCGGAACTCCTCGATGGTGCGATAGCCCTTGGCGTCCATCCAGTTGCCGAGGCCATCGATCATGTCGTCGACGATCTTGAAGCCGTAATGCATCGCCGCGGTGCAGACCTGCACCGTGCCGGCCGACAGCGCCATGAACTCCGCCGCGTCGCGCCAATTGGCGATGCCGCCGATGGCCGAGATCGGCAGCCCCTTGGTCTGGGAGTCGCGTGCGATCTCCGCCACCATATGCAGCGCGATCGGCTTCACCGCCGGGCCGCAATAGCCGCCATGGGTGCCCTTGCCGTCCACCGTCGGCTCCGGCGCCATCTGGTCCAGGTCGATGGCGGTGATGGAATTGATGGTGTTGATCAGCGACACGCCGTCGGCGCCGCCTTTCTTGGCCGCGCGCGCTGGGCCCAGGATATTGCTCACATTGGGCGTCAGCTTCACGAGTACGGGCATGCGGGTGTTTGCCTTGCACCAGCGGGTGACCATCTCGACATACTCAGGCACCTGGCCCACGGCGGAGCCCATGCCCCGCTCGCTCATGCCGTGGGGGCAGCCGAAATTCAGCTCCACCGCGTCCGCGCCGGTCTCCTCGACTTTCTTCAGGATGTCCTGCCAGGACTTTTCCTCGCAGGGCACCATCAGCGACACGATGAGCGCCCGGTCCGGCCAGTCGCGCTTCACCTGCTTGACCTCGCGCAAATTCACGTCCAGCGCGCGGTCGGTGATCAGCTCGATATTGTTGAAGCCGACGACCCGGTCGTCGTTCAGATGCATCGCGCCGTAACGGGAACTCACGTTAACAATGGGCGGATCCTCGCCCAAGGTCTTCCACACCACGCCGCCCCAGCCCGCCTTGAAGGCGCGCGCCACGTTGTACTCCTTGTCCGTCGGCGGCGCCGAAGCGAGCCAGAACGGATTGGGCGATTTGATGCCGACGAAATTCGTGCGCAGGTCAGCCATGGTTCATTCCTCCGTAGGGGCGACCGGCGGTCGCCCAGGGCGCGCGCCGCGCGCCCCTACAAACGCAACAACCGATCGATCGCCTTCGCCGCGACCTTGCCGTCCTGCACCGCCGCCACCGTCAGGTCCTGGCCGCCGGCGATGCAGTCGCCGCCGGCGAACACGTTGGCCAGCGAGCTCTGTCTATCGTCATTCACGGCGATCCGCCCGTCCTTCAGCTGCAGCACCTCGTTGCTGCCGGCCTGCAGCGGATCGGGCACGAACACCTGCCCGATCGCCTTGAACAGCGTGTCGGCCAGCAGGCTGAACTTGTCGCCTGTGCCCATCAGCCGGCCGCTGCCGTCCAGCTGCGTGTACTCGAACTCCACTTCCTTCACCCGCGGCTTGGCGCCGTTGCCGGCCCAGCCGATCGCGCGCAGCGGCCGCGCCCAATGCTTGATCTTCACGCCGTTGGTCTGGGCGAATTCCTGCTCATGGCCGGTGGCGCTCATCTGCTGCGTCCCCCTGCGATAGACGATGGTGACGTCCTCCGCACCCAGGCGTTTACTCTGCACGGCGATATCGATGGCGGTGTTGCCGCCGCCGATCACCACCACCTTGCGGCCGACCGGCAGCGCCCCCAGATCCTTTGCCTGGCGCAGCCGCGCGATATAACCCACGGCATCCTCGACGCCCTCCAGCTCTTCGCCCTCCACCCGCAGCGCATTGACGCCGCCCAATCCCATGCCCAGGAACACCGCGTCGTATTTCTTGCGCAAATCCGTCAGCGTGAAATCGCGCCCCAGCGCCTTGCCGCATTGCGCCGTGATGCCGCCGATGCTGAGGATGAAATCCACCTCGCGACCCGCGAAACTGTTCGGCACCTTGTAGGCGGCGATGCCGTATTCGTTGAGCCCGCCAAGCTTCTCGTTCGCCTCCAGCACCGTCACGTCATGCCCCAGCATCGCCAGCCGATGGGCGCAGGACAGCCCCGCCGGCCCGCCGCCCACCACCGCCACGCGCTTCCCCGTCGACGCCTTGCGCTCGAACGGCTGCATCTTCTTGCCGAACAGCCAGTCGGTGGAATGCCGCTGCAGCGCGCCGATGCGCACCGGCTTTTGCTCGGAGTCGTTGCGCACGCAGGCCTCTTCGCACAGCACCTCCGTCGGGCACACCCGCGCACAGGCGCCGCCCATGATGTTCTCCCCCAGGATATCCATGGCGGACCCTTTCAGGTTGCCGGTGGTGATCTTGCGGATGAAGTTCGGGATGTCGATCCCGGTGGGGCAGGCCTGGATGCAGGGCGCGTCGTAGCAGAAGTAACAGCGGCTCGCCTCGATCAGCGCCTGCTTGGCGTCGAGCGGCGGCTTCGCATCGTCGAAATTCTCGGCGTAACCGGCGGGCGAAAGCCGTCCGCCGCGCACGTCCGGTGCGCTGTTGCCCATCCTGATGCCTCTGTTTGCCGGCCCGGGTAACAGAGTCGCGCGACCGCGCCGGTTTTTCTTTGTCTTGCCCGGAATCCTAAGGCAATCTTGACCAACTGGTCAATTCTTGTTTCGACCAGATGGTCAGGTTTGTAACTCGTTGCGCGCCCCGGAGGATATGAACAAGGGCCCGGACTCCTCATTGGCGGCGGTCGTTCTTTCGCCCGGCAACGGCCGCGCGGGCAGCAAGCGCGCGGTCAGCGAGGCGCGGCTGCTGAAGGCGGCGGAAGAGGTCTTCGCCCAGACCGGCTTTGCCGGCGCCCGCACCGCCCAGATCGCCCGGCGCGCCGGCCTGCCCAAGGCCAACCTGCACTACTATTTCCGCACCAAGGAGGCGATCTATCAGCGCGTGCTGGAAAACGTGCTGGAGGTCTGGCTCGCCATGGGCGATTCCATCCAGCCCGGCGCCGATCCGGCCGACGCGCTTGTCAGCTACATCGCCGCCAAGGTGGAGCATTCGCGCCGCCGCCCCTTTGCGTCGAAGGTGTTCGCCAACGAGATCCTGCACGGCGCGCCGCAGCTCAAGGGCTATCTGCGCACCGACCTGCGCAAATGGGTCGACGCGAAAGCCAAGATCATCGAAGGCTGGGCCGCGGCCGGCAAGATGGCGCCCGTGGACGGCCGGCACCTGCTGTTCCTCATCTGGGCCATGACCCAGACCTACGCCGATTTCGACGTGCAGGTGGCGGCGGTGCTAGGCCGCGACCGCGTCGCCCCCCGCGACTATCAGGAAGCCACGGCGCTGATCACGCGGCTGTTGCTGTCGGGATGTGGGTTGAGACCGAGCTAGTACCCTCACCCCGCAACATTCGCTGAACGCGAATGTTGCATCCCTCTCCCTGCAAGCAGGGAGAGGGATAATTGTTGGATAGCTTGCGCTCCTGTTTATCCCCTCGCCCCACGAAGTGGGGAGAGGGATCGCGACATCCGCGTCCAGCGGATGGCGCGTGGGTGAGGGGCCTCGCACAATCTCACAACGCCTCGTTGCAGCCGCTCTGCGCCGAGGACTCGCCGCCCTGGCAAGGCGCATCACAACCGCGCGACCCCCGGCACATATTCTCCATATCCTTCCACTCACCGGCGCGCCATTCGCCATCGGTGCAGCCGCAGAGGCTAACCAGCACGCAAATCGCGACCATCATCTGCATCGCTTTCGCCCTCCTTCCGCCGGCAGCGCGGAAGTAGATCGCTCTAAGGAGAGTGTCAGAGACGAGTTAGAATGGCTCGTTCACTTATCTCTTGCGTGAGATCACTCGAGTCGACCCATTCCGTGTGCCGACATGTGAGGCCTGGTCGCGCTCTTTGTCGACAAATCGACCAGTATCACTGTCCCTTCTAACGTACCTTTCGATGACCTCTTGGCGCAGAACCTCTCGCTTTGTTACTACCCAGCCTTCGGTTTGCTCCGTCGCTCTATCTAGTTGCTTTCTTAACCATCCGGCCTTTGCCATGTCTTCTCTCCCTGACTCTAGATGATGGCTTCGTCTGACGTGCCACAAGCCCAAATTCAATCGCCTTGGGTTTCAGCACCGCAAGGTGCATCGCTTCCACATCGGTGTATGTTGCCAGACTCCTGCATCGAGGAGTCGCTTCTAGCGGTTTCCATACTGTCTTTAGACCCTTCGTATCTTTTCGTCGTGGCATTTCAAAGAAAGTTATGAAACGACGCGGAGAAATTCCCACAAACGGTTCGAAATCAACTGCATCACTGTCCGCCTCCATATCGCCGTCAACTCGAATTGATCTGCGGTAGAGATCCTTCGCGAGGCTCTTTGGATAGGGCTCAACATACACAACACGTTTGATTCCGGACGATACAATGTGCCGGGCACACATGTGGCATGGAAATGTCGTTGAGTACAGAAACGCACCCAATGTCGAAATTCCTCGCCGTGCGGCATCGCTAATTGCAAACATCTCCGCATGTACGATGCGCCCAAACTCTAAGATGCTCGCGATTCTTGTTCCGCCGAGCGGTGGTGAATCACCCTCATAGAGTGCCCTATCAGTGAGCTGCTCTGTGGATAACTTCTCTAACCTCGGCGCCAGCCATTTCTTCTTTTGTAGGGCGTCTAGTACTTCGCCGACATTCGCGTGTCGCATGCGAGCGCTAGCGTCAAATCCAATCGCAAAATCGCGATAATCCTTCTTACGATCAAGGTCTCGACCTTCCCACACCGCTCCTCCGCCGGCTTGCGGCACCTCATTGCAGCCCGCAGCGATTAATTCACCCAACTCGGTTGTAACAACTGCTCCTACCTGTCGTGAAAGATCCGCTGATCTCAATGCAGCGGCCTTCGCGTGAAACATCGCGTATTCGTCCATAGTTGGAGTAACAAACGGATTGGCAAAGAGAAGGTCGATAAATCTCTGGACCTGCGTATTGATGTCCTTTTCCGCCTGGGCGGTTACAAAGACATCAGCGAGCGGAAAGGTATCGCGCACGTTCTGGCCCAACTTCTTGTCTGCTTCGATCTCATCCCTCTCAATAAGCTCGTTTGCACGGGCTTCGAATTTTTCCGGATCATATTCCTTTCGCGATTGTGCGATCCGCTTAGCGAGGTTTGATAACCTTTCATGACGCGGCGAATACACGGACAGCACGAAGAATGCCTCACCATAGATTTGCCGCAGCGTCTCAATTTCGTCCGGATGCTTCAGGGAATTGAGAATATAAGCCTGTCGAGACGCGGGCTTTATCTCCTTACCTGTATTTTCGGACCTCAGCTCACGAATTCGACTGATGGCGAGCAACGCAAAAGCGTCGCCGGTTTCAAGAGTCTCGCGCAGGTTGTCGCCGGCATCCATGTACCGGTCGATTCGTACGTCCTCGGGTCCTCCGTCGCATCGTATTAGCGCCTTGTACTTGCTGAATTCGGTCAGCAGCTGACTTAGACGGAGCACCTTCGGAATATAGCCCACGCGCTGGAGATTATTGCGCAATGGATCAATCACTTGCTGCAAATCGGTCCCTATGGCACCTACGAGCCCGATGAAGAGCTCAGGTCCTTCCTTGGAAACCAGCGCCATCTTAGCTTTCAAGTGACCCTGCTAGTCGAGGAGCCAGCACACTAGCGCCAGCCGAACAGCTCTGCTCAGACTATTGAATCAGAGTCGCGAATGTATGGAAAGAGCCAATTACTATGAAAACGAGACTTAATCTTCACAGGGATTTAGGGGCGGCTCCAATTGATCCTTGGCTAAGCTATCGATCATCGAATAAATCAGGTTGATCGCGGTTGGGGGTCTCATCGCTGGGCTGGCTCTCGGGAGTAGCCCGCGGTTCGGCAGCCAGCTCACCCTCTGCAAGAAAGAAACCTTCGGCAAATACTGAGAGCATTGCGACCTTCTCTTCAGCCGAAACTCTAGGAATATCCCGCGCATCAGTAACTTTGAGATCGCGTGGCTGCTTTGGCGCGGAGGCGCTGAAATCGAGGATCATGAATTTGGCAGCCTCAAGGTCCGGGTCCTGAAACAGAACGTCATCGACGATGGCCGTGAATAGCGACAGACGCTCATTTTTCAGAGGATTGCTTCGCCAGAAGCTGAACCATGGGAAATGAACTTGTCCGTCCACACCATAGATTAATGGCGGCTGGAAGGGTATCCGCAAGCCGCGGCCGACTGGATAGTAGCGGCGTTCAATGGTTTGAACAAAGGTCGGCGTGATATCGCGGAAGTATTCGCGGACGAGCGGCAGTACGCTTAAAAGATTGTTCCGAACCCCATCTTGCTTGATGCCGCGACGTATTCCTTCTTCAATCTGCTCATAAGGGATTTTGAGAACCAACATGTCTCTCACGGCGCCAAACAGCGGGTCATAGTTGAAGGTCGGCGGGTTCCTCGCTAGATCAACGAGCAACCGTTTTATCCATTGCGGATCGTTACGCCAATTCCGCGCTAGATGCTGTAAGGAAGGGACTTTAAGTTTTGCCATCGAAGCCTCGCGTTATTGGACAGTAAACGGTGCGCGTATCCTTGAATAATACCTCACTATTTGCGCATTCTCGATTCTCATACCGGGATTTAAGTTGCCTTCGTGATTCCACACTTCGTCCCAAGGTCCGCCCTTTGCATGACTCAAAGTCACCAGATCGCTTGCGCTGAGCCGGCTGTAGAAGTCCACGACTCTGTCTAAAAGCTGTCCTGTCTCTCTGTCTAACTCATATCCGACAACGCACTTCTCGCCTGTTTCCGGATCGATCTTGGTTGCGCGACCGACGATGGGTTCGCTGTCAAACATCTTGAACTCACGATAGAGGTACTGAAGTACAGGGCCATACTCCCATGCTTCAAATTGATGTCTCACCAGCGGGGTACGTCGTTCGATCAGGGACCAGACATGGCAGAAGTACACGATCTTTTGTAAAGATAGGTTTGTGACCCGACGGCCCTTGGATTCGCAGAAATCAAGGACGAAGTTCGCAACAGCCCTGCCATCGAGAGTCACGGCCATATTCAATTTCGTCATCATGTTTTCTTACCTGATTCGCGGCCATCATCCAAGATGTACCGGTATGGGTAAAAGGCTCAAAATGGCCTTTCCAGTGTTCAATCTGGTCCGTCCATGCTTACTCTGATGCGCCGCACTACCCCAAATCCATCACGCGACTCAATGACTCCCCCCACCCCTTCCCCCCTCACCACCATCGAAATGCACACCGGCGGCGAACCCGTGCGGATCATCACGTCAGGCTATCCGCCCATCCCCGGCCCCACCATCCTCGCCAAGCGACGCCACGCGCGCGAACACCTGGATCATCTGCGCAAGCTGCTGATGTTCGAGCCGCGCGGGCATTTCGATATGTACGGCGTCATCCCGGTGGAGCCCGATCTCCCCGGCGCGGATCTCGCCGTGCTGTTCATCCACAACGAGGGCTACAGCACCATGTGCGGCCATGCGGTCATCGCGCTCGGCCGCTGGGCCATCGATAGCGGCCGCGTGCCGCTCACGGCACCCGAGACCATCGTCAACATCCAATGCCCCTGCGGCCTGGTGCGCGCCAAGGTGGCGATCGAGCACGGCAAGGCCGGGTCCGTGGCCTTCGAAAGCGTGCCGGCCTTCGCCTTCGCCCTCGACCGCGCGGTGGAGGTGCCGGGCCATGGCCGCGTCCATCTGGATATCGGCTATGGCGGCGCCTTCTATGCGCTGGTGCCGGGCTCGCGCTTCGGCCTCGATGTCCGGCGCTCGCGCACCCGCGATCTCGTCGATGCCGCGGCCGCGGTGACCGAGGCGGCGAAGAAGCAGATCCCGCTGGAGCATCCAGATGACGCCGATCTCGCCTTCCTCTACGGCACCATCCTGACTGACGGGGCCGACGAGTGGGCGGAAACACCCAGCGCCAACATCTGCGTCTTCGCCGAGCGCGAGGTGGACCGCAGCCCCACCGGCAGCGGCGTCACCGCGCGCATTGCCGTGCAGCACGCGAAGGGCCTGATTCGCATGGGCCAGGTGCGGAAGTTCGAGAGCATCACCGGCGCCATCTTCACGGGGAAAGCGCTGCGATCAGCGAAAGCCGGCCGCTTCGACGCCGTGACCGTCGAAGTCTCCGGCCGCGCCCACTACACCGGCACCGCGACGTTCACGCACGAACCCGGCGACGACATCGGCGAGGGGTTCTTGTTGCGGTAGGGTTCAAAGCCAGAACCACTATTGTCCCCTCTCCCCTTGTGGGAGAGGGTGCGCAACATCCGCGCTGCGGATGTTGCGCGGGTGGGGGTCACGCTGCGCGACAGAGCTCACGGATCGTCGCGACGACGCCATCCAGATTTTTCATAACCTCTTCATCGGGAAAGCGAGCCACGCGAAACCCCCGCGCGAGAAACCAACGATCGCGACGCTCGTCATAGTCGGCGTTGAAATCATGGGAGACGCCGTCCACCTCGACGACAAGGCGGCGATCGAAGCACACGAAATCAGCGATGAAGGGGCCGATCGGACATTGGCGGCGGAACTTGTGTTTGCCAAGCGCCCGGTTGCGGAGGGCCATCCAAAGAAGCTGCTCGCCTTTGGTGGATTGACGCCGAAGGTCACGAGCATGCTTGGATGATTGCATTTGCAATGTGTATAACAATCTATGATTGAGTCAAGCATCCCCTCACCCGCGCAACATCCGCGCCGCGGATGTTGCGCACCCTCTCCCACAGGGGAGAGGGGACAATGTGATATGTCTCAGGCGGAGAAGCAACATCAGGATAAAATTCCCTTGACTTTTCCTAGGAAATATTTCATCATGGATACTCCCGGACGCCACGTTCGGGCTCGATGTTGGACATTGTTTATCGGAATACGGCATGCGCCGCCGGGGTGCCGGAGCGGCGGCGCCCAGGGCGGGATTCCCTTGTATGGGGTCGATCCCGAAAATCACTTTTTTTCTCCGGCGATTGCCCCTGAGCGCGGGGATTCTCAGCCAGATCAGTGGTTTGGCATAGATTACCTCGGCGCGGACATGCCTCGCAAACTATTGTAATCCCTGGCTTTCATGGACCGGAAAATAGCGCAAAATGCACCATCTCCAGCCGCATTGACTACCCACCGGACCCTGCCATTCTGCGCCGCCGGGAAAAGATCCAGCACAGGTCGGAACCATGAAGCCCACCGTCTTCATCCACACCAACGAGAAGCAGATCGTCGGCGCCATCGTCTCCGCCTATTCGCTGAAGCGGAATTCGCCCAACGCCGACAAGTTCGAGGTGCGCATTCTCGAGGTGAAGGATTTCCCCTTCCTGGTGGGGCGCCACGGCCAGCCGTTCCTGCGCGGCGGCGTGCACCGCATCTGGCATATCGAGGATCTGCAATCCTTCACGCCGCTCCGCTTCGCGCCGCCGGAGCTGATGAACTACCAAGGCCGGGCCGCCATCATCGATCCCGACATCTTCGCCGCGGGCGACGTGTGGGAGCTGCTGTCGCGGGACATGCAGGGCAAGGCGCTGATGTGCCGGGCGCGCGGCGGCCATAACGGCCGCAAGGAATATCTGGCCTCGTCGGTGATGCTGTTGGATTGCGCGAAGCTCAAGCATTGGCGGGCCGAGAAGAATTTCGGCGAGATGTTCGACTTCACCCGCGACTATCTCGACTGGGTTTCCCTGGCGCTGGAACCGCGGGAAACCATCGGCCTGCTCGAAGAGGGCTGGAACCACTTCGACACCCTCAACGAGAAGACGAAACTCCTGCACAACACCAAACGCCGGACGCAGCCCTGGAAGACGGGCCTGCCCGTCGACTTCACCCCGCGGGAAAGCCACAAAGGCATGATCTCCACCGGCTGGATGATCGACGCGGTCAACGCGCTGCTCGGCAAGGCCTCGCCCTTCGCGACCTACCACCGCCATCCCGATCCGCGGCAGGAGCAATTCTTCTTCGGCCTGCTGCGGGAATGCCTGGATAAGGGGCTGGTGAGCGAAAACATGCTGCGGGACGAGATGGCGCGGAACCACATCCGCCACGACGCGCTCGGCATGCTCCATCGCGCGCCGAAACTGCAGGCCGCATGACGCTGCGCGGCGCGCTCACGTCGCCGGGCTGCGCACCCGCGCCACCGCCTGCTGCCAGCCGGCATACAGCGTTTCCCGCAGGTCGGCGGTCATGTTCGGCTCGAACAGCCGCTCGCGCCGCCAGCGTTTGCCGATATCGGCGGTCGACTGGAACAGCCCGATATGCAGCCCCGCGAGATACGCCGCACCCAGCGCCGTCGTCTCCGTGACCACCGGCCGCTCCACCGGCAGATTCAGGATATCGGCGAGGAACTGCATGACCCAATCATTGCGCACCATGCCGCCATCGACCCGCAACGCCGTCAGCTTCGTGCCGCTGTCCTTCTCCATCGCCGCCATCAGATCGCGCGTCTGATAGCAGACCGCCTCCAGCGCCGACCGCACGATCTCGGCGATGCCGGTGTCCCGCGTGAGGCCGAAGATCGCGCCGCGCGCCGTCGGATCCCAGTATGGCGCGCCGAGGCCGGTGAAGGCCGGCACCAGATAGACGCCGTTGTTGGAGCGCAGCGACGCCGCGATGCCCGCCGTCTCGCCCGCCTGGCCGATCAGCTTCAGCCCGTCGCGCAGCCACTGCACCGCGGCGCCGGCGACGAAGATACTGCCCTCGATGGCATAGCTGGCCTTGCCCTTGAGCCGATATGCCACCGTGCTGACCAGCCGGTTTTTCGATTCGACCGCTTTGTCGCCGGTGTTGAGGAGAACGAAACAGCCCGTGCCGTACGTGCTTTTGATCATGCCCGGCGCGAAACACGCCTGGCCCACCATCGCCGCCTGCTGATCGCCGGCGATGCCGGTGATCGGCCAGGATGCGCCGAAGAGATTCTTCTCGGTGGCGCCGAAATCGCCGGCGCTGTCGCGCACCTCCGGCAGCAGCGACCGCGGAATTTTCAGCAGCCGCAGCAGCTCGTCATCCCAGGCTTGCGTGCGGATGTTGAACAGCATCGTGCGCGACGCGTTCGTCGCATCCGTGGCGTGGACCTTGCCGCCGGTGAGCCGCCACAGCAGGAAAGAATCGATCGTGCCGAAGGCCAGTTCGCCCCGCTCCGCCTGCGCCCGCGTGCCGGCGACGTTATCCAAGAGCCAGGCGATCTTGGTGGCGGAAAAATACGGATCGATCAGCAGGCCCGTGCGCTCCTGCACCAGCTTGCCGTGCCCGGCGGCATTCAGCGACCGGCACAGCTCCGCCGTCCGCCGGTCCTGCCAGACGATGGCCCGGTGGATTGGCGCCCCGGTCTTGCGGTTCCAGATGACCGCCGTCTCCCGCTGGTTGGTAATGCCGATGGCGGCGACGTCCGCCGGCGTCGCCCGGGCCTTCTCCAGGACGCCGCGGACCGTCGTGACCGTATCCTGCCAGATCCGCTCGGCGTCATGCTCCACCCAGCCATCCGCCGGATAGAATTGAGGTAATTCCGCCTGGGCGACGGCGACCGGCTCGCCCTCGTGGCCGAACAGAATCGCCCGGCTGCTGGTCGTGCCCTGGTCGATTGCCAGAATATATTGCGGCGCCATGATCCCCCCTGGTTGCGGTATCTTGTTTCGTTGTTTTTCGGGATTGATGATCGGAAGCGCGGAGAACTGTTGTCAACCGCTCCCGGATGTTGTGATGTGAAAACGTCAACGAAAACGCCGAGCCCGCATTGAACGGGCCGGCATCGGGAGGATCTAAGCCACATGAATCACGAACTGCGCCATGAGCAAATCCTGGATCTGGTGCGCCAGCGGGGCTTCGTCTCCGTCGAGGCGCTGGCCGAACACTTTGACGTGACGCCGCAGACGATCCGCCGCGACGTCAACCTGCTCTGCTCGCAAGAGCGGCTACGGCGCTATCACGGCGGCGCCGGCCTGCCCTCCAGCGTGGAGAACACCGCCTACCAGGCGCGGCAGGTCCATTGCCTGGAGGAGAAGCGCCGCATCGCGCAGCTCGTCGCCCGGCACATTCCCGACGACGCCTCGCTGTTCATCAATATCGGCACGACGACGGAGGAGGTGGCGCGGGCGCTGCTGCGCCACCGCGGCCTGCGGGTGATCACCAACAACCTGCAGGTGGCGAGCATTCTCAGCCAGAACGAGGATTTCGAAGTGATCGTCGCCGGTGGCGTGGTGCGCAGCCGCGACCGCGGCGTGGTCGGCGAGACGACGATCGATTTCCTCGGCCAGTTCAAGGTCGACTTCGGCATCATCGGCATCAGCGGCATCGACGCCGACGGCTCGCTGCTGGATTTCGATCACCGGGAGGTGCGGGCCTCGCGCTGCATCATCGCCAACTCCCGGCAGATCTTCCTGGTCACCGATCACACGAAATTCGGCCGCCGCGCCATGGTGCGCCTCGGCAGCCTGCGGGACATCGATGCCATCTTCACCGACCGCCGCCCGCCGGCGCCGATCGTCGCCAAGCTAGCCGAACTCGGCGTGGTTCTGCATATGGTAGACGAGCTCGCCGACAGCGCAGAGGCCATGGCCCCTGCCGCCATGCCCCCGGTCGCCGCTCACCGCTAAGCCTTTTCATTTTCGTTTTCGCGCAAATAGAACAGGTAAAATTTCGTTTGTGAAAATGAAATCGCTGACTTACCGTTCCTGCCGAAAGCCGGGGGAAATTTCCACCACATTGCCGATGACTGCGCTCTGAACGCGGCACGGCATCCCAGAAGAACCGGCAGAAATCGGGGAGGACAGGACGTTTGCTCCAAGCGGACGCATCCGGACTGATCGATCTGTTCGTGGTCGGCGGCGGCATCAACGGTGCCGGTATCGCCCGCGACGCGGCTGGCCGCGGCCTGAAGGTCGTGCTCGCCGAGCAGGCCGACCTCGCCAGCGCCACTTCCTCTGCCAGCACCAAGCTGATCCATGGCGGGCTGCGCTATCTGGAGTATTACGAATTCCGCCTGGTGCGGGAGGCGCTGATCGAGCGTGAGGTGCTGCTGAAGGCCGCGCCGCACATCATCCGGCCGCTGACCTTCGTGCTGCCTCACGTATCGAAGCTGCGGCCTGCCTGGATGGTGCGGCTCGGCCTGTTCCTCTACGACCATCTAGGCGGGCGCGAGATGCTGCCAGGCTCCCGCAGCCTCGATCTGCGCCGCAATCCCGCCGGCGCGCCGCTGCGCGAGGGCTACGGCAAGGGCTTCAGCTACAGCGATTGCTGGGTCGATGATGCGCGGCTGGTGGTGCTCAACGCCCGCGATGCCGCCGATCGCGGCGCCGCCGTTTTCACCCGCACCCGCTGCTTGTCTGCAAGGCGCAGCGGCGACCGCTGGATCGCCACGGTGCAGGATCTCGCCACCGGGGAAAAACGCGAGATTGCCGCCCGCGTGCTGGTCAATGCCGCCGGCCCCTGGGTCGCCGATTTCATCGACCGGGTCGGCGTCAAGCGGCGCCATGCGCTGCGCCTGGTGAAGGGCAGCCACATCATCGTGCGCCGGCTGTTCGAGGGCGAACATGCCTATATCCTGCAGAACGACGACCGGCGCATCGTTTTTGCAATTCCCTACGAGCAGGACTTCACGCTGATCGGCACCACCGATCTCACCTATGAAGGCGATCCGTCGCAGGTCAGGATATCCGCCGAGGAGACCGATTATCTCTGCGCCGTGATCAATCGCTACTTCAAGCGCAGCATCACGCCGGCCGATGTCATCCGCACTTACTCCGGTGTGCGGCCGCTCTATGACGACGCGGCGCAGAGCGCTTCTGCGGTCACCCGCGACTATGTGTTCGAGTTGGACACTGAAGGTCCGCCGCTGCTGTCGATCTTCGGCGGCAAGATCACCACCTTCCGCAAGCTGGCGGAGCATGCGCTCGATCGCTTGCAAAGCCATCTGCCGCAGATGGGGCCGGCCTGGACCGCGGCTGCGGTGCTGCCCGGCGGCGATATTCCCGGTGCCGATTTCGACCTGTTCCTGCAGCGGCAACGCGAGTACTGGCCCTGGCTGCCCGCCGAGCTGGCGCGGCGGTTGGCGCGCGCCTACGGCACGCGGATGCAGCAGATCATCGCCAACGCCGGGTCGCTCGGCAATCTGGGCCGGCATTTCGGCGACGGCATTTATGAGCGGGAGATCCGCTACCTGATGGATCAGGAATGGGCGACGAACGCCGATGATGTGCTGTGGCGTCGCTCGAAGCTGGGCCTGCATGTCGGTCCCGAGACCGCCGCAGCGCTGAATGACTGGTTTGCCGGCGCCGACGGCAAGGCGCGGCAGAATATTCAGGCGGGTGTCGCATGACGCTTGAAGAGGAGTTGGATTCGTGATTTCAGGCAATCGCCTGGATGGCCGGCGGGGCTGGGGGGCCTTTCCCCGCGACCGGCAGAGAAGCGATCAAGGCCCAGCTTTTGGGAGGTCCGTAAATGAAGATGCATAGCAGAAGTCCGGGTGCAGGCCGATGGCTGGCCGGCGCGGCAGCGATTGCCGTCGTCGGTATGGTCACCGTCCTGCTGCCCGCTCCCGCGAACGCCGATATGGCGGCGGCGGAAAAATGGGTCGATCAGGAGTTCCAGCCTTCGACTTTGTCGCGTGATGAGCAGCTCAAGGAGATGGAATGGTTCATCAAAGCGGCCGAGCCGTTCCAGGGCATGGAGGTCAACGTGCTGTCGGAGACGATCCCGACGCACACTTATGAGTCGGAGACCCTGACCAAGGCCTTCGAAGAAATCACCGGCATCAAGGTGAATCACCAGTTGCTCGGCGAAGGCGAGGTGGTGCAGGCGGTTCAGACGCAGATGCAGACCAACCGCAATCTGTACGATGCCTATATCAACGACTCCGATCTTATCGGCACGCACTCTCGTCTGCAGAGCGCCGTGAACCTGACCGACTGGATGGAGGGCGAAGGCAAGGACGCGACCCTGCCGACGCTCGACATTGATGACTTCATCGGCAAGGCGTTCACCACGGGACCGGACGGTAAGCTCTGGCAGTTGCCTGACCAGCAGTTCGCCAATCTCTATTGGTTCCGCAAGGACTGGTTCGACCGTCCGGACCTGCAGGAGAAGTTCAAGGCCAAGTACGGCTACGATCTCGGCGTTCCCGTCAACTGGTCGGCCTATGAGGACATCGCCCAGTTCTTCACCGAGGATGTGAAGGAAATCGACGGTGTCCGCGTCTACGGCCATATGGACTATGGCAAGCGCGCACCCGACCTCGGCTGGCGCATGACTGACGCCTGGCTGTCCATGGCCGGCTCCACCTCGCCTGGTCTGCCGAACGGCCGGCCGATCGACGAATGGGGCATCCGCATGGAGGAGGGCTCCTGCAATCCGGCGGGCGCTTCGGTCTCCCGCGGCGGCGGCGCCAACGCTCCGGCGTCGGTCTATGCCATCGCCAAGTGGGACGAATGGCTGCGCAAATATGCACCCCCGGGCTCCGCCGACCTCGACTTCTACCAGTCGCTGCCGGCGCTCTCCCAGGGCAACGTGGCCCAGCAAATCTTCTGGTACACGGCCTTCACCGCGTCGATGGTCGCGCCCAAGAGCGCGGGCAACAACACGGTGGACGATGCGGGCAGCCCGCTCTGGCGGATGGCCCCGTCGCCGCACGGCCCGTACTGGAAGGACGGCATGAAGCTGGGCTATCAGGACGCGGGTTCCTGGACGCTCTTCAAGTCCACCCCGGTCGACCGGCGCAAGGCTGCTTGGCTCTATGCTCAATTCGTGGTGTCAAAGACCGTCGATGTGAAGAAGGCCCAGGTCGGCCTGACGATCATCCGCGACAGCACGATCCGGCATGAGTCGTTCAGCAAGCGCGCGCCGCAGCTTGGCGGTCTGGTCGAGTTCTACCGGTCGCCCGACCGCGTGAACTGGACGCCGACAGGCGTCAACGTGCCTGACTATCCGAGGCTGGCGCAGCTCTGGTGGCAGCAGATCGGTGACGTGAATTCCGGCGCCTTCACGCCGCAGGAAGCGATGGATCGTCTTGCCGCCGAAATGGACGTGACGATGGCCCGTATGCAGGTGGTGGACGAGCAGGCCAAGACCTACGGCGGTTGCGGCCCGCGCCTGAACGAGGAGAAGGATCCCTCGGCGTGGCTGGGTCAGCCGAACGGCCCGGCGGCCAAGCTCGACAACGAAAAGCCGCAGGGCGAGACCATTTCTTATGACGAACTGATCAAGCGCTGGGGCTCGAACTAAGACGGCATTTGCCGGGGGGCACCACTGGTGCTCCCCGGATTTCTTCCGCTAGACTGCGGCATCTGGGCTTCACTTGGGAAAGCGTCGATCCACATCATGTCACTTGAACTTCGAAATGTGACAAAGCGCGTGGGCGCCGAAACCTACATCCACGAGACCAGCCTCGTGCTCGAGCAGGGAAGCTTCAACATTCTCCTGGGCACGACTCTCGCCGGCAAGACGACGCTGATGCAGCTCATGGCCGGCCTCGACAAACCGACCGCGGGGGAAGTGTGGTTCCGCGGCAAGAACGTCGGCGGTGTACCCGTGCAGAAGCGCAACGTGTCGATGGTTTATCAGCAATTCATCAACTACCCGAATTTCACGGTGTATGAGAACATCGCCTCGCCATTGCGCGTGGCCGGTACGGCCGAGACGGCGATCGAGGCGCAGGTTCACAAGGTCGCCGATCTGCTGCGGCTAACACCCATGCTCAAGCGTTGGCCAAACGAACTTTCGGGCGGCCAGCAGCAGCGCACCGCCATCGCGCGCGCCCTGGTGAAGGACTCGGATCTCATTCTTCTCGACGAGCCGCTTGCCAATCTTGACTACAAGCTCCGAGAAGAACTCCGCGACGAGCTGCCGAAGCTGTTTGCCGGGCGCGATCGCATCGTGGTCTACGCGACGACGGAGCCGGCCGAGGCGCTGCTCTTCGGCGGCAGTACCGCGACCCTTCACGAGGGCCAGGTGACGCAGTTCGGTCCGACCTCCGCGATCTATCGAAAACCCAATACTCTGCTCAGCGCGCAAGTATTCTCCGATCCGCCGATCAATGTGGCGAAGGTCACCAAGCGGGGTGACGAGATCACTCTTGGTGAGGGCGTGACATGGCGCGTGGGAAGGGCGGCACAGACTCTGCCCGACGGAAATTATACGATCGGGATTCGCCCCCATCACATCACGCCGGCGGCGCAGAAGGACGGCGCCGCCGCGCTTGAAGGGCGCGTGCTGGTCGCCGAGCTCTCGGGTTCGGAGAGCATTCTGCACTTCAATATGAACGGCCAGACCTGGGTGTCCCAATCCCATGGTATTCATCCGTTCCCCGTGGGATCGACGGCCAAGCTCTATGTCGATGTGGATCAAAGCTTCTTCTTCGGCGCGGACGACAAGCTGATCGTGGGGAGTGCCTGATGGCCAGGATCACCCTTCAGGATCTTCGGCACAGCTACTACCCCGGTCCGCAGAAGGACGATGATTGGGCGCTCAAGAAGCTGTCGCTCGATTGGGATGACGGCGGCGCCTATGCCCTGCTCGGCCCATCGGGTTGTGGCAAGACGACGCTGCTCAACGTGATCTCCGGCCTCATCAGGCCGACGGAAGGACGAATCCTTTTCGACGGCCGCGATGTGACGGAAGCGACGCCTGAACAGCGCAACATCGCCCAGGTGTTCCAGTTTCCGGTCATCTACGACACGATGACCGTCTATAACAATCTCGCCTTCCCGCTGCGCAACCGGAAGGTCGCCGAGCCGGACGTCGACAAGAAGGTTCGCGAGATCGCCCATATGCTCGATCTCGATCAGCGCCTCGACAAGCGCGCTTCCGGCCTGACCGCCGACGGCAAGCAGAAGATCTCGCTTGGCCGCGGCTTGGTCCGCTCGGACGTCGCTGTCATCATGTTCGACGAGCCGCTGACCGTGATCGACCCCCATCTCAAATGGGTCCTGCGGTCGAAGCTCAAGGAGCTGCATCACCGGATCCGGCGCACGATGATCTATGTGACCCATGACCAGACGGAGGCGCTGACCTTCGCCGACCAGGTGGTCGTCATGAAAGACGGCATGATCGTGCAGATCGGCTCGCCCGTCGAACTGTTCGAACGGCCGAAGCATACCTTCGTCGGACATTTCATCGGCTCGCCGGGCATGAACGTGCTGCCCTGCGTTGTGGAGAATGGCAGTGCCATCTTTGCCAGCCAAGCGATCGAAACGCTGAACGCGAAGGCGTATCGCGGCAACGGCAAGCAGCTGGAGCTTGGCGTCAGGCCGGAGTTCGTGCGGTTCGTGCCGGCGGGCATTCCGGTGCAGATTGTCAAGGTCGCGGATGCCGGGCGCTACCGTATCGTCGAGACCCGTCACCCCCAGGGAATCATCAAGCTTCTGGTGCCGGAAGGCATGGCGATTCCAAGCGGCGACGCGCATGTGCAATTCGATCCCGGGCATACGCAGGTCTATGAAGACGGCTGGATGGTGACCTGATCCCATGAGAAAGACAGTCAACCAGAAAGCCTGGTTCTTCGTCCTGCCGGTGGTCATCCTGGTGGCGTTCAACGCCATCATTCCGCTGATGACGGTGGTCAACTACTCGGTGCAGGAGACCTTCGGCGACAACGTGTTCTTCTGGGCCGGCGTGCGGTGGTTCGAGGAGGTGCTGCATTCCGACCGGTTCCACGCCGCGCTTATGCGCCAGCTGATTTTTACCGGCATCATCCTGGCGATCGAGATTCCGCTGGGTCTCATCATCGCATTGGCCATGCCGCGCAAGGGGCCTTGGGTCTCGGTGTGCCTGGTGTTGATGGCTCTGCCGCTATTGATTCCCTGGAACGTCGTCGGCTCCATGTGGAACATTCTCGCCCTGCCGGATATCGGCTTGCTCGGACGGGCGCTCAATGCGATCGGCTGGGAGTACAACTATACGCGGCAACCCTTCGCCGCCTGGTTCACCCTGGTCCTCATGGACGTTTGGCATTGGACGTCGCTGGTCGTGCTGCTTTGCTATGCCGGCCTGGTGTCGATCCCCGACGCCTATTATCAGGCGGCGAAGGTGGACGGCGCCCGGTCCTGGGCGGTGTTCCGCTACATCCAGCTGCCCAAGCTCAAATATGTGCTGACCATCGCGATTCTGCTGCGCTTCATGGACAGCTTCATGATCTACACCGAATCGAAGGTGCTGACCGGCGGTGGTCCGGGCAATGCCACGACATTCCTGTCGATCGATCTCGACAAGATCGCCCTCGGGCAGTTCGACCTGGGACCGGCTGGTGCCATGTCGATCATCTACTTCCTGATCATCCTGGTCCTGAGCTGGCTGTTCTACACGCTGATGATGCGAAACGAGGAAAAATCATGAAGCGCGCAGGCTGGCTGATTCCGGCGGTCTATATCCTGTTTCTGATGCTGCCGATCTATTGGCTGATCAATATGTCGTTCAAATCGACGAACGAAATTCTCGGATCATTCACGCTGTGGCCGCGGGATTTCACGCTGGACAGCTATAGGGAGATTCTGACCAATCCCGTCTGGTACATGGGCTATGTCAACTCGATCACCTATGTGCTTATCAACACGGTCATCTCGGTGACGGTCGCGCTGCCCGCGGCCTATGCCTTCTCGCGCTACCGGTTTCTTGGCGACAAGCACCTGTTCTTCTGGCTGTTGACGAATCGTATGGCGCCGGCGGCGGTGTTCGCGCTGCCGTTTTACCAGCTCTATTCGGCGGTGGGCCTGTTCGATACGCCGATTGCCGTCGCGCTCGCCCATACGCTGTTCAACGTCCCGCTCGCGGTGTGGATCCTCGAAGGCTTCATGTCGGGCGTACCGAAGGAACTCGACGAGACGGCCTATGTGGACGGCTATTCCTTCCCACGCTTCTTCATCCGCATCTTCATCCCGACCATCGCGGCGGGCATCGGCGTTGCCGCCTTCTTCTGCTTCATGTTCTCTTGGGTCGAGCTGCTGCTGGCGAAGACGCTGACTGCGGTAGCGGCCAAGCCGATCGCCGCCGTCATGACTCGTACCGCGAGCGCCTCGGGCTATGAGCTGGGACTGCTGGCGGCCGCTGGGACCCTGACCATAATCCCCGGCGCCTTCGTGATCTATTTCGTGCGCAACTACATCGCCAAGGGCTTCGCCCTCGGCCGCGTTTGATCGGGAAGGCGCGCCATGGAAAACACTGGGATGCTGCAATGGATGGCCTGGACCTGGCCGACGGCGGCGTTTTTCATCTTCATTCTTCTGTGCCTCGTCGGCATGTCGGTATGGGAGTATTTCGGCCCGGGAGGCTCGCCCCGCCGCGGCGTCCTCAGCCTCGACACCACCCGCGGCGACCGTCTGTTCATCTCGCTGTTGGGCAGCGCATTCATTTTCCTCGCCTGGCTCGGCATCATGGGAACGCCGCTCTGGGGCGGCCTGGTCATCGCGCTGATCTACGCATTCGCGGTGTTCCGCTGGGTCTAGGACGTCATTGAAATCAGTAGCGGTTTCCGATTCGCCATGCAGGGCGGCGCAAAGGCCGCCCCTTTCATTTGCAGTTTTTCCTGGCCATACTGCCGGCCCCCGCCGGGTTCAAGAACAGGAAAAACAACCGTGACCATGGATTTCATATTTATGCTCACACGCGAGGATCAGACCATCGAGGATTGTCTCGAGGTCTATGAGTCGATCCGCGACGTGCCGCTCACTCATGTGGGCTTCAAGGATGTGGGCGTATCGGCGGATACGCTGCGCAATCTGCATGACCGCATCAAGCAGGACGGCCGCACCAGCTATATGGAGGTGGTGAGCACCAGCCGCGATTCCTGCCTGCGCTCGGCGGAAGTGGGCGCCAAGCTCGGCGTCGACTGTTTGATGGGCGGCACGCTGGTCGCCGATGTGCTGTCGATCCTGAAAGGGACGAAGTCGGGCTATTACCCGTTCCCCGGCGTTCCCCAGGGCCATCCCACCAAGCTCGGCGGCACGGCGGAGCGCATCGGCGCCGACACCAAGGCGATGGTCGAGGCGGGCTGCGCCGGCGTCGATCTCCTGGCCTATCGCGCGACCGAAGCCGATCCCCTCGATCTCATCCGCGCGGCGCGGCGCGCGACAAAGAAACCGGTGGTGGTCGCCGGCAGCGTGAACTCGCCCCAGCGCATCCGCGATGTGGCCGATGCCGGCGCCGATTTATTCACCATCGGCACCGCCGCGCTCGACGGCAGCTTCGCGCCGCGCTTCGGCCTGCTGTCGAATCAGCTGCGCCTTATCCTCGATGCCTGCCGCGGAGATCAGTGCCCGCGCGCCGCCTAGGACAGCGGCCGCTCCATGTTCCTCGGAATCGATGTCGGCAGCCAGAGCCTGAAGGCGGTGCTGCTGGATGACAAGCTGCGGCCGGCCGGCAGCGGCCGAAGCACCTATGGCATCGACTTTCCGCAGCCCGGCTGGGCGGAGCAGAGTCCCGCGCTGTGGGAGCAGGGGCTCGGTCCGGCCATCGCCGAGGCGCTGGCGGCGGCGGGACGCAAGCCCGGCGATGTCGCGGCGCTGGGCATCGCCGGACAGCTCGATGGCTGCATCGCCGTGGATGCAGGGGGTGCTGCGCTGGCGCCCTGCCTGATCTGGATGGATCGCCGCGCCGATGAAGGTCTCGCCGGCCTCCGGGCATCGCCGGGCAACGAATTCTTCCGCACCCGCACCGGCGCCAATCTGGATGGCAGCCACATGGCGCCGAAGGCCCGCTGGCTGTTGTCCCATCCGCGCGGCGCGAAGCCTGCGCGGTTCCATCAGCCGGTAAGCTATCTCGTCGAACGGCTGACTGGCGAAGCGGCGATGGATCACGGCATCGCCTCCACCAGCCTGGTCTATGACTTGAAAAGCGGCGGCTATGCCGGCGACCTGCTCGACCTGTTTGGACTCCGGCGTGAACAGTTCCCGCGCATCGATCGCAGCGAAGCCGTCGCCGGAAAACTGACTCAGCAGGGCGCCGCTCTGACCGGTCTGCCCGCAGGAACCCCGGTCGCCGTCGGCACCGGCGATGACTTCTCCACGCCGCTCGGCGGCGGCGTCGCGTCGCCGGGCATTGTCGCCAATATTCTCGGCACGGCGGAGGTCACCGGCGCGCTCGACCCGCGGCCGCTGATCGATCCGCGCGGCCTGGTGGAAACCCACCGCTATGTCGGCGGCGATCTCAACTACATCGAAAATCCCGGCTGGGTCTGCGGCGGCGCTCTTGAGTGGCTGCGGGCGTTGCTGTCGATCGCCGATTTCGCCGCGTTCGATAGTCGCGCGGCGGCGATAGCGCCGGGGTGTGAGGGTCTGCTATTCCTGCCGGCGCTCACCGGCGCGATGACGCCGGAATGGATCGCCGGCGCGCGCGGCTGCTTCTACGGCCTCACGCCCTCCCACGGCGCCGGTCACCTGGCGCGGGCAGCACTGGAAGGCACCGCCTTCGGCCTCAAGGATGTGGTGGATCGGCTCAAGGAGATGGGCGTCGCGGCCGATCGCATACGACTGCTCGGCGGCGGTGCGCGCAGCCGCCTCTGGGCGCAAATCCGTGCCGATGTCACGGGCCTGCCGGTGGAACGCTCCGCCGTGGCCGACAGTTCCGCCGTGGGTGCCGCGCTGCTGGCCGCCGTGGCTTCCGGCCGGATGAAGGATCTCGCCGCCGCCGCGTCGACGATCGGCGCCATCGCCGAAACCATCGAGCCGGATCGCGCCAATCGCGCCGCCTACGACGACGCCTACGCCCGCTACCGCCGTTTGTTTGATTCGCTGAAGCCGATGTATTGAGCGGCTGTTCATCCAACCATTGATCAATCCGGTCCAGCGCGGCACTGTCACGGACCTCTACTCGACCCGCGATCCATCCCAATAGCAGCGCCCCGGATTCCCTTCCCATGCCCGCGCGTCCCATTGTTATCGATTCCGATCCCGGCCAAGACGATGCCGTGGCCATTCTGCTGGCCTTGGCCAGCCGGGAAGAACTGGATGTCATCGGCATCACCGCCGTCGCCGGCAATGTGCCGCTGCCGCTCACCGAAAAGAATGCCCGCCGAATCTGCGAACTGGCCGGCCGCCCGGATATCAAGGTCTTTGCCGGCGCCGAACGTCCGCTGGTCTGCCCGCTGCAGACCGCCGAGGCGGTGCATGGCGCGACCGGCCTCGACGGGCCCGATCTGCCGGAGCCGAAAATGAAAACGGCGCCGGGTCACGCGTCGGACTTCCTGGTGGAGACACTGCGGGCGCGGCCCTCTGGCACGGTGACGCTCTGCTTGTTGGGGCCGCACACCAATCTGGCGCTGGCGTTGATCAAGGCGCCGGAAATCGCGGCGCGCATCCGCGAGATCGTGCTGATGGGCGGCGCCGTGTTCGAAGGCGGCAACTCCACGCCCGCGGCCGAGTTCAACATCCTGGTCGATCCCCATGCCGCCGACGTGGTGTTCAAAAGCGGCGTGCCCATCACCGTCATGCCGCTGGATGTCAGCCACAAGGCGCTGACCACCCGCGCCCGTGTCGACCGCATCCGCGCGCTCGGCACTCGCGTCTCCGACGCCGTCGTGAAGATGCTGGAATTCTTCGAACGCTATGACGAGCAGAAATACGGCACCGATGGCGCGCCGCTGCACGATCCCTGCGTCATCGCCTATCTGCTGCGGCCGGATTTGTTCAAGGGCCGCAAGGTCAATGTCGCCATCGAAACCGCGAGCCCGCTCAGCATCGGCATGACCGTCACCGACTGGTGGAGCGTCACCGGCCGCCCGGCGAATGCCCAGGTGATGAACCAGATCGATGCCGATGCGTACTATGCCCTGCTCACGGAGAGGCTGGCGCGGCTCTAGCGACGCGCGCTCCGCAAGCGGCACCATGGATTGAAAATATACGAATAATTTCCGCGCCTTGCCATTCCCTGCCGCACTGCAGCAAGGCACCCAATCCTCGACCGGTGTCCGATCCGCCGGCGCAAGTTCGCTCTTGCGGGCGAATCCTGCCTGCGCCTATCCTCATTCAATATGGGGAAACAAAGTTGATGTACGGGAATCAGGGCGCGTCACGGTATCGCCGAAAGGTCGCGATGCCCGGCGCGTCGATTCGTCCCGGCGGGACGGTTGAGGGCGCGTGGGGGTGACGCGAGTTTGCGGCCGCGCGCAGTGGCAACAAACAAAAACAGGGGAAGGCTATGTCTGACCTACCGAATTCAATCAACATCATCTTCACCGAATTCTACTACTTCGTGACGGTCGTCATGATGTTCCTGATCCATGTCGGCTTCTGCACCTACGAAGTCGGCGTGAGCAGGCGCAAGAACCACCTGACCACGTTGATGAAGAACGCCATGGTCATTCCGACCGTGGGCGTCACCTTCTATCTGTTCGGCTGGTGGTTCTATTCCTCGATGGTCAATGGCTGGCCGTTCGGTGCGCTCGTTAACGCGCCGTTCGCGACGCCCTGGAGCGAGCTGATGGGGGCGCATATGGGCGGCGCGCCGGCCAGTTCGGATTTGACCGCAGCCGATACCGCCCTCTGGGCCCGGTTGAACGGCGTGTTCTGGGCGGCCTTTCTGCTGTTCTCCTGGACCACGGCTTCGATCGTATCGGGATCGATCATCGAGCGCGTGAAGTCCGGCGCCTTCTGGCTCATTGCCGTGATGCTCGGCTCTTGCACCTGGATCATCGACGCGGCCTGGGGCTGGCACTATGCCGGCTGGATGGTGAAGTATCTGGGCTATCACGATGCCTATGCATCCGGCGTCGTGCATGCCATCGCCGGCGGCACTTGCCTGGCGGTGCTGATCAATCTCGGCCCGCGCATTGGCAAGTTCAAACCCGACGGAACGCCCCGCAACATCCCGCCGCAGAATCCCTGGCTGGTCTGCATCGGCCTGTTCCTGATCTATACCGGGTTCTGGGGGTTCTATGCGGCTTGCAACATTCCGATATTCGACGTGCAGGCCGGCGACGGCGTCTTCTATTCGGCGACCAACATCTATCTCCAGGCAACGACGCTCTCAGCGATCACGTTCAACTTTATCATGGCGCTGTGCGGCGGGTTGATGGCCGGCTACATCGTCTCGAAAGGCGACCCGTACTGGACTTTCTCCTGTGGCCTTGCCGGCGTTATTGGCACGTCCGCCGGTAATGATCTCTACCACCCGATCCAGGCTTTCATCATCGCCGCAATCATCGTGGTGATTATCTACAAGCTGCACTATTGGGTAGAGCGGCGCTTTAAGATCGATGACGCCGTAGGAGCGGTTGCTGTGCATGGCTACACCGGCTTCCTCGGCGTCGTCGCGGCGGGGTTCGTGCTGTGGGGCTATCCCTCGTCGCCCGATGTTTTGCTGGGACACGTGGATGCGTCGGGAGCCCCTATGCAGTGGGCCGTCGTCACGCCCTGGGGCCAGTTCCTCGGCGCCGTCATCATGTTCTTCGTCCTTGGATTCATTCCCGGATACATCCTCTCCTGGATACTGAAGCAGGCCAATCTGCTGCGCGTACCGCGGGAGGTGGAGCTGGCTGGCCTCGACTACGAAGCACAGTCGATCGTCATGCAGGAGGACAAGGAGATCATTGAGATATCAATCGCGGCGGCGCGTTCGCCCAGCGCGGCTGAGTAACATTCGAATCGGAGGCATGTCATGAGCACTGGAAGCTTCGAAAACTGGGACGGCGATCTGACGCTGCTGGGTCCCATCTATCCGTTCGTCGGATCTGAAATGTTTATGGTCGTCCTTGCCGTGATTTTCTGGATCGGCTGGCACATCTGGCAAATCCGCATGGAGAATCGCACGCATGACGATGCGGCCGCCAAACTCCGACAATCGGGGAATCTGCAAAAGGCCGTGGAAACCGAGCGCGTCGTCGAACGATTCTAAGGTCACGACGACTTCGTCAAACGCGGGCGCCGGAATCTTATCCGGCGCCCGTTTTCTTTGGCTCACGGCGCGGCGAAACCGCGGACGAGTGACCAATCCTCTACCGGTTTGTACGGCGCATGCCGTAACACTGAGCCGTGCCGGAGGAAATTAACCTTCCCGGGCTTGCGCGACGATTGATCGAACCGACCCAAGCCGCGTATAAATAAATCTGTCATCGCCCGACGACGATACCAAAAACAACAACGGCTCCGGGGCGGGGGCCGAACTGAATAGGGGTACAGGCCAGGCCATGCAGAGCCGCCAAGCGGAACTCGCGGCCACGTCTTTTGGAGCGCACATTGCCTGCCGGACGCGCGGGGGCCGCTTCTGGCGTTCCGCAAGTCTTGCTCCTATCATCTCTCCATCGATTGAATTGCATTCAGGTCGCGCCGCTTCACCCGGGTCGCGGGCGGGTGGCGCTTATCTTGTCGGTCAAACAGGGGGCAACATATGTCAACAACAACGGTGACCGGGGGACAACAGCTTCACCGGACGATTGACTGGAAGGGCGCGTTCTGGGTCGCCAGTGGCGTGCCACCTCTGGTCCTTTTCTCCATCGGCGGCAT
>Ga0184626_10000005_pt1 | contig 39627 bp, 31 predicted proteins | sample PLM3_60_b1_FD_133142 | JGI IMG/M metagenome (GOLD analysis project Ga0184626, IMG submission 133142) | Groundwater sediment microbial communities from an aquifer in East River, Colorado, USA - PLM3_60_b1 | ecosystem: Environmental > Terrestrial > Soil > Riparian zone | place: USA: East River... | reverse complement strand
GGCGATCACGGCGTGCCGATCCCGATCTTCCGCGCGCTCGAGGTGGTGGGTCCGGTAACCATGGTGCATGTGGACGCGCATCTGGACTGGCGCGACGAGGTGAATGGCGTGAAGGAGGGCTATTCCAATCCCTTCCGCCGCGCGTCGGAGATGAAATGGATCGAGGCCATGTTCCAGATCGGCCTGCGCGGCCAGGGTAGCGCGCGGCCCTCGGACCTCGCCGACGCTAAGGCCTATGGCTCCCAGGTCTTCACCTCATTCGACGTGCTGGAGCAGGGCATCGAGTCCGTGCTGAAGCGCATCCCCGATGGACGCAAATACTATCTCTCCATCGATGCCGACGGCGTCGATCCCGGCGTCATGCCCGCCGTCATGGCGCCGTCGCCCGGCGGCCTGCTCTATCACCATATGCGGACGCTGATCCACGGGCTCGTCAAGAAGGGCCGGCTGATCGGCATGGACATCGTGGAGATCTCGCCGAAGTACGATGTGAATGACCTCACCTCCATCGCCGCCGGCCGCTTCATCATGAACGCCATCGGCGCGTCCGCGAAGGCGGGGCATCTGGGGTGAGCGCGCGCGTGGACCCTCACCCCCGCATCAAGTGCGGGGCAGGCTCTAACCCTCTCTCTGCAAGCAGAGAGAGAGGATAATTTTGGGCTCGCTGCTTCTGCTTACTTATCCCCTCGCCCCACGAAGTGGGGAGAGGGTGCGGGACACTCGCGTTCAGCGGATGTCCCGCGGGTGAGGGGCCGCGCCATGCGCATCGTTGGCGGTAAGCATCGCGGGCGGAGGATCGAGGCGCCGCCGGGTCTCGACGTGCGGCCGACTTCCGACCGCGCGCGGGAGGCGCTGTTCAATATCCTGACCCACGGTCACCTGTCCGCCGACGGCACTTCGCCTTTGACAGGGGCGCGGGTCCTCGACGCCTTCGCCGGCAGCGGCGCGCTCGGGCTGGAAGCGCTCTCCCGCGGCGCCGCCCATGCCCTCTTCATCGAAAACGATGCCAAAGCCTGCGCCGCGATCCGCGCCAACGCGAAGTCCCTGGGCGAGACGGCAAACGTCACCGTCATTCCCGGCGACGCGACCAGGCCACCGCCCTGTCCCGGCGCGCGCTGCGACATCGTGTTGCTCGATCCACCTTACAGCCGCGATCTCGCCGCGCCCGCACTGGCCGCGCTTGCGGCACGCGGGTGGATCGCGGAGGGTGCGGTGTGCTTGGTCGAACTTGCCATCAATGACGGCATCACCTTGCCGCCCGGCTTCACATTGCTCGATGACCGCCGCTACGGAAAAGCCCGATTGCTTGTGCTGAGATATCTATCCGCCGAGCCGTAGCCCCTCACTTGCTTCCCCCGCGAAAGCGGGGGCCCAGGAGAAGCAGGGCGCTCTGCAACCCTGGGTCCCCGCTTTCGCGGGGAAAGAAGTCTCTTTGCAATTGAACTAAGCCTGAACGGCCTTTCCCCTCACCGTCTCACGCCACAGGATGTAGAGCCCGCTGCCGATGATGACAGCCGAACCGGCGATCACCCACCTGTCGGGAATGTCGTCGAAGATCAAGAGCCCGAAGATAACCGCCCAAATCATCTGGGAATAGTGGAATGGTGCCACGATGGAGGACGGCGCCTGCCGGAAGGCCTGGATCAGCATGAGATGGCCGAGGCCGCTGAGCAGGCCGAGCACCGCCATCAGCGCCAGGTCCGCCGCCGACATCGCCGCATAGACGTAAGGCAGCGCCGGCGCGCTGATCGCCAGCAGCGCCAGGATCATGGAGAAGATCAGGGCCGCCGCCGATTCGTTCCTGCCGATGCGCCGCAGCACCACCAGCGACAGCGCGAAGAACAACGCCGACGACAGCGCGGAGATATGCCCGAGATTGAGCACCGCCAATCCCGGCCGCAGCACGATCAGCACACCCGTGAATCCGACAACCACCGCTGTCCAGCGGCGCCAGCCCACAACTTCGCCGAGGAACGGCACCGACAGCGCCGTCACCAGCATCGGCACGGCGAAGAGCAGGGCATAGGCATCGGCCAGCGGCAATTTGGTGAAGGCGTAGAACACCATCACCATGTCGATTGCCAGCAGAATGGCCCGCAGGCTCACCAGCCAGGGATGGCGCGGCCGCAGCGAGGCGAATCCGCCCTGGCGCCGGATCAGGAAGGCCACGGGAATCAGCGTGAACAGATTGGAGATGAAGATGATCTGAAAGACGTTGTAACGCTCGGACAGCCATTTGACCCCCGCATCGGCGCAGGAGAAGATCGCAAAGCCGATCAGCGCGCAGGCAATGCCCCGCGCGATATGATCGCCGGTCGTGTGATGGGCGGTCGGGGCGGTAATGGTGGAACTCCCGGGGGTCGCGTTGGGGCCGGCATATAATCAGGTGCACGGGGGACGGTAAAGCGTGATTGGGTTTGGCATCGCTCCAGTAATCAGCCGCGCGTCATTACACAGAATTGACCCCTCTCCCCTTGCGGGAGAGGGCAAGCAGCGGTCGCGCCGCGACCGCTGCGCGGATGAGGGGTTTCGCGCACAAGCGCGCAGAGATTCTTCATTCCGTACTTCACGCAAATGCTACTAGCGAATTGTGGCGACAGCCGCTGCTTCGCATCAGCAGCAGCAACTTGATAGGCGCCTGCCGGCGCCAGACCCCTCACCCGAGCAACATCCGCGGTGCGGATGTTGCTCGCCCTCTCCCACAAGGGGAGAGGGGTCTTCTTTGTGCGTTGCATGTTCCGGAGCACGCGCTCCCACCGCAGCCAATCCCGCCGCTTATCATCTCTCCAAGAAAAATCCCGCAAATCCCCAAATCTCGTCGGCACCGCCGCGTGCAACAATAGCCGCCGCCGGCCCGCTCGCCGCACCATCGCCTGCGGCAAATTGCCCTTCGTCTTGACGCGAACGCCGCCAAACCATAAGTTCCCTTATCATAAGCAACATATACGATATCCATGGCCGGCCGTAATCCCGAACGAAGCCTCGGTTTCCTGCTGCACGACGTGTCGCGCCTGCTGCGCAAGCGGTTCGACCGCCGGGCGCGCGCCATCGGCCTGCGGCGCGCCCAATGGTCGGTGCTGGCCCATCTGTCGCGCAATGAGGGCATCAACCAGGCCGCCCTCGCCGATATCCTGGAGATCGAGCCGATCACCCTGGTGCATCAGCTCGACCGGCTGGAAGAATCGGGCTGGATCGAGCGCCGGCTGGATGCGTCGGACCGCCGCGTGCGGCTGCTCCACATCACCGCGACCGGCCGTAAGATCCTGGAGAAGATGCACGAGCTGGGCGCGGAAACCCGCGCCGAGGCGCTGGCCGGCGTATCCGCTGCCGAGCATGAAGCCCTGATCGACAGTCTGCAGAAGATCAAGGCCAACCTGTCGGAGCGGGAAACCGCCAGCCAGTCCGGCGAAAGCGAAATCGACGAAACGGCCCGGGGGCGGACACGCCGCCCGCGCCGCACCGCCCGCTAGCGGTAATGCAGGTGCAGGAATGAATGCGATCTCACAAAAGACCGACACGGCGCCGCAGCCCGTTTCGGAACCGACGCCCCCGCGCGGCCCGCCGACGCGCCGGCTTCGCACCCGCCGCCTGCGCATCTTCTTGCTGATCCTCGGTCCGCTCGCCCTCCTCATCGGCGGCGCCTATTTCTATGTCACAAGCGCGCGCTACGTCTCCACCGACAACGCCTATGTGAAGGCGGACATCGCCGCGGTCAGCGCCGAAATCTCCGGCCGCGTGACTGCGGTTCCCATCGAGAACAACGATACCGTCGCCACCGGGCAGCTGCTGTTCCAGATCGATCCGCAGCCGTTCCAGCTCTCGCTGGCCCAGGCCGAAGCACAGCTGCAGACGACGCGCGACGACATCCTGTCAAAGGAAGCGACCTACCGGCAAAAGCAGGCGGAGATGGCGATGGCGCAGGAGAACGTCGCCTTCTATGAGCGCGAGCTCGAGATCTACGAGAAGATGGCGAAGAGCCAGATCGCCGCGCAGACGCAGATCGACGAGGCGCGGCACAATCTGACAACAGCGCGGCAACAACTGCCGGCGCTGCAGCAGGAGTTGGCCGGCATACTCGCGGAACTCGGCGGCCAGGCCGACGCGCCGCCGGAGCAGAATGCGCGCTATCTCGCGGCCCAGGCGGCGCGGGACCAGGCGGCGCTGGACCTGAAGCGCACGGAGATCCGCAGCCCCGCCAACGGCATCGTGACCAACCTGACGCTGCGCCCGGGCGATTACGTGCACACGGGCACATCGATCTTCAGCCTGGTGGAGACCGACCATCTGTGGGTCGAGGCGAACTTCAAGGAAACCGAGCTGACCCATGTGCGGCCGGGCCAGACGGCAACGGTCGAGATCGATACCTATCCGGACGAATCCTGGACCACCACCGTCGGCAGCATCAGCGCCGCCACCGGCGCCGAGTTCGCGCTGTTGCCGCCGCAGAATTCCACCGGCAACTGGGTCAAGGTGGTGCAGCGCATCCCCGTCCGCCTGGAAGTCACCAACGCACCCGGCCAGCCGCCGTTGCGCGCCGGCATGAGCGCCACCATCGAGATCGACACCGGCTATCGCCGTGAACTGCCCAGTCCCATCGGCTCGGCCGTCGCCTGGGTGGGAGTCGGTCAATGACAGCCGCCGCCGCGGGCGCGAGCCAGGCGGCGCCCCTGCACCGGGGCATGGTCGTCGTCTCCATCATGCTGGCGACGATCATGCAGGCGCTGGACACCACCATCGCCAACGTCGCCCTGCCGCATATGCAGGGCAGTTTGTCAGCCACGCAGGAACAGATCAGCTGGGTGCTGACCTCCTATATCGTCGCTGCCGCCATCATGACGCCGCCGACCGGCTATCTCGCGGCGCGTTTCGGCCGCAAGCGGCTGTTTCTCGCCGCCGTCGCCGGTTTCACTTTCGCGTCGCTGCTCTGCGGCCTGGCGCAGACCCTGCCGGAGATGGTGGCCTTCCGTTTGCTGCAAGGTGTCTTCGGCGCCGCGCTGGTGCCGCTGTCCCAGGCGGTGCTGCTGGACATCTATCCACGGGAGCAGCATGGCTCCGCCATGGCGCTTTGGGGCGTGGGCGTGATGCTGGGGCCGATACTCGGGCCGACCCTCGGCGGCTATATCACGGAGTACCACGACTGGCGCTGGGTGTTCCTGATCAACCTGCCCTTCGGCTTGATGGCGTTCCTAGGCATCCTCGGCTTCGTGCCGGAGACCAGGCGCGACAGCGGCCGCGGCTTCGACTTCTTCGGCTTTGCCATGCTGAGCCTCGGCATCGGCGCGCTGCAATTGATGCTGGACCGCGGCGAGATCCAGGGCTGGTTCGGCTCGACCGAAATCATCCTCGAGGCCTGCCTCGCCGGCCTCGGTATTTATCTCTTCCTGGTGCAGATGTTGACGGCCGAACGGCCGTTCCTGGAGCCGCGCCTGTTCAGGGACCGCAATCTCGTCGTCGGCCTGATGTTCATCTTCGTCGTCGGCATCGTGCTGCTGGCGACCCTGGCGCTGATGCCGCCTTTCCTGCAGGGGCTGATGGGCTATCCGGTGATCACCACGGGCCTGGTGCTGGCGCCGCGCGGCATCGGCACGATGATCGCCATGATCCTGGTCGGCCGCATCGTCGGCCGGGTCGATGCGCGGCTGCTGATCTTCGGCGGCCTGGCGCTGACCGCGTTGTCGCTGTGGGAGATGGCGGATTTCACCACCGATGTCAGCCAGTGGGCCATCATCCGCACCGGCATCGTGCAGGGGCTGGGGCTGGGCCTGATCTTCGTGCCCTTGAGCGCGCTCACTTTCGCCACCCTGGCGCCGGAGCTGCGCACGGAAGCCACCGGCCTGTTCAGCCTGATGCGCAATCTCGGCAGCAGCATCGGCGTGTCCATCGTCACCGCCCTGCTGTCGCAATTTACCCAGATCAACCACGCCGAGATTTCCCAGCATATCTCCCCGTTCAACCCGATGATGGCGCCGTCGCTGCTGCCGCCTCTGCTGGATCCCTCGACGCCGCAAGGCATCGCGGCATTGAACGAGCTGGTGACGCAGCAGGCCGCCACCATCGCCTATCTCAACGATTTCCGCCTGATGATGTTCGTCGTGCTGGCGGCGGTGCCGATGCTGTTGCTGCTGCGCCGCCCGGAGCGGCGCAGCCCACTTCCAGCCTCCGCGGCCGCCGCTGCCGACTAAGGCCAGCCTCTCAACGCGTCCTTCCGCCGGCGGCCCCTTGAAAGCCGTGAATACAGTCCTATATCGAGACCTCGCGCTTCTCTTCGAGCGCCTCGATGTTGGACATTGTGTATCGGACTTCGATTCAACCGCCCCGATGCGGCGGCTAAGCTTGTATTTCTGTATGCCGTCGCCGTAGGGCCCTCGGCAACAACCCCCTCCCAAATTGGCCATGTTTCGAAGAGCCGCGCCTAGCTTCCCTCCCCCGCGAAGCGGGGGAGGTGGCAAGCGTAGCTTGACGGAGGGGGCCGGCACCAAAGCTGAAGAGTTTCCCTTGCATAGCATCGATCGGCGAAAATCACTTTCTCCGAAACACGCCAAAACGGGGGAATTGATCAGCCGGCGCAAGCACTTCAGCTGCGGGGAAAATACGGAAAAATGCGCACAAATCGCCGCCTAGCGGCGGGCTTCGGCCGAGGGGCGCAGGGCGAACGGCAAGAGCGCCACAAGGCCGATGGCGGTGACTACGGCGGCGGTCCAGAACATGGCAGCCGGGCCCCACGCGTCCCACACCCCACCGGCGGCCCAGGTGCCAAGCATGGCGACGCCGGAGACGAAATGGAAGATGCCGAAGGCGGTTCCCCGCTGGTCGGCCGGCGCCATGTCGGCCACCAGCGTCGCCAGCAGCCCCTGGGTCAGCGCCAGATGCAGCCCGAACAGCGCCGCGCCGAGGAACACAATCGCGACCGACCCGGCCGCCGCGAGCACCCCGTGGCTGACCGCCAGCAGCAGAAATCCGGCGAACAGCAGCGGCCAGCGGCCGATGCGATCGGAGAGATGACCCACCGGCGCGGTCACGAACGTGGTCATCAGCGCCGTGGTGGCGAGCAGCGCCGGGACGTAGGCCTGGCGCAAGCCCAGCTCCTGCCCGCGCAGCAGATAGAACGCGTCGGTAAAGCGCGCCAGCAGCAGGATGGACAGCACGGCGATGAACAGCCAGAAGCGGCGGCCGAGCCCGCGCATAGCCGCCGGCCGCAGCGGAAACCCGTCGGCTTCCGGCGGGCGCGCTCTCCGCTCTTCGCGGACGCCGAAGGCGAGGATGGCGAGGGAAACCACGGCCGGAATGCAAGCGACCCAGAACACCGCCTGTATGTTGTCGAGCAACAGCCACATCAGCCCGATGGCAATGAGCGGACCCAGCAGCGTGCCCGCCTCGTCGAGGGCTTGCCGCAAGCCGTAGGCCGTGCCGCGCACTTCCGCCGGCGTGACGTCGGCGACAAGCGCATCCCGTGGCGCGCCGCGGATGCCCTTGCCCAGGCGGTCGACGAAACGCGCCACCAGCACGGCGCCGGCGCTACCCGCCACGGGAAACAGAAGCTTGGCGAGGCCGCTGAGCCCGTAGCCGAACAGCGCCAGCTCCTTCCGGCGATTCAGCCAATCGCTGAGCACACCGGAAAACAGCTTGCCGAACGACGCCGTGCCCTCGGCGATGAAATCGATCAGCCCGACCATGGCGTATGTGGCGCCGAGCTGCGTCACCAAGAATCCCGGCAGCAGGCCATAGACGATGGAAGAGCTGAGATCGGTGAACAGGCTGACTAGGCCGAGTAGCCAGACGGTGCGCGGCACGGAACGGAAGCCGGAGGCCGTCATCGACGCGGTGGCCTAGCGGCGGCCGAACAGCCGCTCGATATCGGCCAGCTTCAACTCCACATAGGTCGGCCGGCCATGATTGCACTGGCCGGAATGCGGCGTCGCTTCCATCTCCCGCAGCAGCGCATCCATCTCCGCCGCTGTCAGCCGCCGGCCCGCGCGCACGCTGCCATGGCAGGCCATCGTGCCGCAGATCTCCTCCAGGCGTTCCTTCAGACTCAGCGCCTGGCCGAATTCCGCCAGCTCGTCGGCGAGGTCGCGGATCAGCCCGGCCGCGTCGGTGGCGCCCAGCAGCGCCGGCACCTCCCGCACCACGATCGCGCCGGGACCGAACGCCTCGACGACCAGGCCGAGCTCCGCCAATTCCTCGCGCCGGCCGGCCACGCGCTGTGCCGCCGCCTCATCCAATTCCACGATGGCGGGAATCAGCAGCGCCTGCCGGGCGATGCCGCTCTTGGCCAGCGCCGCCTTCATCCGCTCATAGACCAGCCGCTCATGGGCCGCATGCTGATCGACGATGACCAGGCCGTCGGCGGTCTGGGCGATGATGTAGGTTTCGTGCAGCTGCGCCCGCGCCGCACCCAGGGGAAACGCGCCGGCCGGCGCCCCGTCGGCCGAAGGCGGCGCCGACGGCGTCTGCAAGCCGGTAAACTCCGTCGTGCGCGGATCCACCGACGGCAGATCGAACGGCGCGTAGAGCGCCGCCGCCTGCTCGCCGAAGCCGCGGGACGGCGGCATCGATGGCGGACGCCAATTATTCGCCGCCGGCCGCTCGCCCGGCCGGAAGCTGCCCAGCGCCGCCAGCGACACGGTGGTCGACGCGCGGTGGCCGGCCTCGGCCAGCGCATGCTTCGATGCGCCGACGATCAAGCCGCGCACCAAACCGGGATCGCGGAACCGCACCTCGGCCTTCGTCGGATGCACGTTGACGTCGACTTCGTCCGCCGGCAGATCGACGAACAGCGCCACCAGCGGATGGCGGTCGCGGGCGAGGAAATCCTGATACGCGCCGCGCACCGCGCCCTGCAGCAGCCGGTCGCGCACCGGCCGGCCGTTGACGAAAAGATACTGATGCGACGAGGTGGCGCGATTGAGCGTCGGCAGGCCGATATAGCCGGAGAGGCGCACCGACTGACGCACCGTATCGATGGCCAGCGCATTGTCGGCAAAGTCGCGGCCCATCACCTGCGAAAGACGGGCCAACCGCGCCGCCGGCGCATCCTGCAAGAGATCGCCGGCCGGCGCGTAACGCAGCACCGCCCGCGCGTCGTCGAACAAGGCGAAGGCGATTTCCGGATAAGCCATCGCCAGCCGGTTCAGGATGTCGGCGGCATGATCCAGCTCGGTGCGCACCGCCTTGAGGAATTTCAGCCGCGCCGGCGTGGCGTAGAAGAGATCGCGCAATTCCACCCGCGTGCCCGCCGACAAAGCCGCCGGCTCCGGCTCGCTCTTGGCGCCGCCATCGATGGCGATGCGCCAGCCGCTGTCGGCGCCGGCTTTGCGCGAGGTGATCGTCAGCCGGCCGACGGCGCCGATCGACGGCAGCGCCTCGCCGCGGAAACCCAGCGTGGCGATATTGACGAGATCGTCGTCGGGCAGTTTCGAGGTGGCATGACGCTCCACCGCCAGCGCCAGCTCCTGCGGCGTCATGCCGATGCCGTCATCGACCACGGCGATCAAGCCGCGGCCGCCGTCGCGCAGCGTGACCTCGATCTGCGTGGCACCGGCATCGATGGCGTTCTCGACCAACTCCTTCACGGCCGACGCCGGCCGCTCGATCACTTCGCCGGCGGCGATTCGGTTGACCAGATTGGGCGGTAGAACGCGAATCGGCATGGCGGACGGGCTGCGATGAAAGGAAACCGGCGAATCGGAAACGGCCGTGTATTCTATCAGGAATGCGCCGGCGCAACCAGCGGCCGGCGCCCAATGACTCGCCCCACGGTTACCCGCTCAGAACAGCCCTTCCGGCGCGGGTGCGGTGGCGGTGATGCCCGCCGGGCGCCCGACCACCACGACGATCAGCTTGTTGGGATCGAGCAGACGCTTGGCGACCCGGCGCACATCTTCCGGGGTCACCGCCTCGACATAGCTGTTGCGCTTTTCGAAGTAATCCGAACCGAAGCCCTGCTGCTGGATGCCCACCAGGATATCGGCGATGCGCTGGCTGCTGGAAAACCGCAGGGCATAGGAGCCGGTGACATAGAGCTTGGCATCCTCGGTCTCCTGCGGCGTCGGCCCCTCCTCGCCCAACCGCGCCCATTCTTGGCGCAGGACGGCGAGGGTTTCGGCGGCGCTTTCGTTCTTGGTCGCCACATAGCCCATGATGATGCCCGTATGATCGAGCGTCACCAGATCGGTATCGACGGAGTAAGCGAGGCCGCGCTTTTCCCGCACCTCCGTGGTCAGCCGCGAGGTGAATCCGCCGCCGCCGAGAATGTAGTTCATGACATAGGCGGCGAAGAAATCGGGATCGTGACGCTTCACGCCCTCCTGGCCGAACAGCACCACGCTCTGCGGGATATCGCGATCGACGATGACCGTCGCGCCGGCGGCGGCCGGCATGGCTTCGTCGATCTTGGGCACGTCGCCTTTCTCGGGCAGTTCGCCGAAAGTCTTGTCCAACAGCGGCCCCAGCTCGCCCGGGGTGATGTCGCCGACCACGCCGACGATCAGATTCGCGCGGGCGAAGACGCGCTTCATATAACCGCGGAGATCCTCGGCCGTGATCGCCTTCAACCCGGCCGCCGTGCCGGCGGTCTGGCGGCTATAGGGATGGCCGGGATAGCTCACATGCCACCAGGCGCGGGAGGCGATCGACGAAGCATCGCCGGTATCGCCGGCCAGGATCGACATGAGCTGGCCGCGAATCCGCTCCACCGGATCGGCGTCGAAGCGCGGCTTGGTGATCCCCAGCCGCAGCAGATCGAAGGCCGCGTCCCGGTTCTCGGTCAGCGTGCGGATGCCGCCGGTGAAATCATCGATGCCCGCATCGAAACTCCAATCGATGGAGAGCTCGTTCAGGCGCTGCTGAAACGCCCGGGAATCCAGATCGCCCGCACCTTCGTCCAGCAGCCCCGCAACCAGCTGCGCCGTGCCGTCCTTGCCGGCGGGATCGAGCACGGAGCCGCCGCGAAACGCCAGGCTGAGCGACACCAGGGGAATGCTGTGATCCTCCACCAGCCAGGCCTTGATGCCGCCGGGACTGGTGATCTCCTGCACTTCGATCGCCGAGGCGGGCGCGGCAACGGCCAGCATCGCCAGCGCCGCTGCCAGGATGGAGATGCATCGCCGGAGATCGGCGAACGCCATGACGGGAGCCGCGCTCATTGACCCTCTCTCTTCGGCAGCAGGATGCCGGTGACCGAGTAGTTGATTTGAAGCACATGCTCCGCCGCCGCCTTCACCTGCGCCACCGTCACCGCATTGATGCGGTCGGGCCAGGCCTCGATATCCTCGATCGTGCTGCCGGTGGAAAGGCCCGCGCCGATGATGCGGGCCGGTGCGGCCAATCCGTCGCGCGCCTTGATCGCATCGGACAGCAGCGACTTCTTGGCCGCCGCAAGCTCCTCCTCGGTCACGCCGGCGCTAAGCAGCCGAGCGATTTCCTCGTCGATGACGGGCTCGACCTTGGCCGCGCCATCGCCCGATGGCGGCACCGCGTAGAAGCCGAAGATGCTGAGATCGTAGTTGTCGGCGTCGAAGTACGCGCCGGCACCGGAGGCGACACGATCGTCGACCACCAACCGGCGGTAAAGACGGCTCGAGGTGCTGCCGCCCATGATTTCCGCCAGCAGCTCCAGGGCATAGGCATCTTCCTTGGGACCGAGGCGATACCCGGGCGCCTGATACTGGCGCGACCACTGCCCTTGCTGCACCTTGGTGCTTTCCAAGACGACCCTGCGCGGCGCGAATTGCGCCGGTTCCAGGGGGCGGATGCGTTCGGGAACCGTCCGTGCGGGGATTACACCGTAATATTTCTCCGCCAGCGGCCGCACCTGCTCCGCCGTGACGTCGCCGGCGATGATGAGGATGGCGTTGTTGGGCGCATACCAGCGCCCATACCACTCCAGCGCATCGGCGGTGGTCAATTCCCGCATCTCGCGCTCCCAGCCGATGATGGGCATGCGATAGGGATGGTTCAGGAACAGGCTGGCCCGCATCATTTCTCCGAGCTGAGAGCCGGGCTCGTTGTCGATGCGCTGCCGCCGTTCCTCCAGGATCACGTTGCGTTCCGGCAGCACTTCCTTGTCGGTGAGAACCAGATTGACCATGCGGTCGGCCTCCAGCCGCATGACATCCTCGAGCCGTTGCACCGCGACCGACTGAAAGAAGGCCGTATAGTCGTAGCTGGTGAAGGCGTTTTCATCGCCGCCGATACGGGCCACCTCGGTCGAGAAGACGCCGGGCGGGACGGTCTTGGTGCCCTTGAACATTAGATGCTCAAGGAAATGCGCAATGCCGGTCTTGCCGGCCTTCTCATCGGCGGCGCCGGCCTTGTACCACACCATATGGGTGACCACGGGAGCGCGGTGATTTTCCACCACCACGACCTGCAGCCCGTTGGCGAGGGTGAAGGTCTGGGGATCGAAGACCTTGGCGGCTGCGTCATCCGCCGCGATCGCACCAACGATCAAAGACAATGCCGCCGCGACGATTCGAAACCGAGATGCCGTGAATTTCATGATCCGCCCGTCTGGCCGGTTGCAACGCCGGTTGATTTAGCGCAAACGGGCGCCGTTGCGCGGCGCCCGTCGATGTATCTCCGATCACATCACCGTCAGGAGATTAGAAGATGCCTTCGAGCAGACCCTTCTTGCGGCGCTTGATGATGGGCGTGTCGCCTTCGGTAATGGGCTTGCCCTCGTCGATATTCTGCTGGATGCGCTCGCTCTCGGCGGCGGGATCGACGATCACGCCATAAGGCTCCTGTTCGTGCCAGAACACCAGCCGGCTGACCACAGAGCGGTCGCGCTCCACCTGGGACGCGGTCTCTTCCTCGATGATCTGGCGGATATTGGGATCCACGTCGACAGCGCCGACGTTCTGCAGCAGGGCGGCTTCGCCCGGCGAGCGGTCGCTGAGATCGATTGTCGGCGCCTGTTCCGCGCTATCACCCATGACGATCGACTGGGCCTGGGCGCGGGTTGCCGGCTCCTGCGGGCGGGGAGCACCCGGCACCGGCGGCCGCAGCGCGATATCCGGCGGCATGCTGAGAGGCGCATGGGCGATCACCTGGAACTCGTCGGGCGCGGTCCGGGTCAGGCCCAGGGATTCGCGAAACGAGTTCCCGCAGCCCGTCAGCGCCAGGGAAAAAGCCAGAAGTGCTAATCCAGTCAGATGGTTGTAACGCATGGGTGTCTCCTGCTACGGCGCTGTTCTACTCTTTTCTTCGCGCCGGAACAATCCGTCCAGAACCAACATCCCGACCCCGACACAAATGCCGGTATCCGCCGTGTTGAATGCCGGCCATTGGCAGCCAAAGCCGCCGAGCCAAATCCCTTCGAGAACGCGGCAGAAACCGGGATAGGCCTCGCCGTGAAACCAGAGAAAATCGAACACGCCGTTGAAGCGGATGCGGTCCAGGACGTTACCGAGGGCGCCGCCGATCACCAGGCCGAGGGCGACCGCAGGCCAGCGGTGCGTCTGCTTCGAAAGCCAGATTCCCAGCCCGATGACGATGACCACCGCCACCGCCGCCATGATCCAGGGCGCCGCCGCCGAATCGGACCGGAACAGGCTGAAAGCGATGCCGCGATTCCAGGCATAGACGATGTCGAGGAACGGGGTGACGCTGATATTGCGCGGCGGATCCATGAGGACGTCGCGCACCCACCATTTGCTGAACTGATCCAGGGCCAGCGCCAGAACGGCGATCCCCAGCCCCAAGCGGAATCGTCGCACGCGGACCTACTCCGACGTCGGTTGCGGACCGAGCGCCTCGGCGCAGCGGCCGCAGACCCCGGCATGGCCGTGACTGCCCACATCCGGCAGCACGCGCCAGCAGCGCTCGCATTTCTCGCCGTCGGCCAGTTCTGTGACGACGCCGACATCAGGGACATCCGCCAGGGTGAAGGCGCCGGCCGGTGCTTCGCCGGGCCGCAGGGTCGCCGCCGACGTGATCGAGATCTCCGCGAGGTCGATGCCGTTGAGCGCCTCGACATAGGCGCCGTTGGCGAAGATTTTCGGATGGGCCTGCAGGCTGGCGCCGATGCGCTTGCTGGCGCGCTCCAGCTCCAGCGCGCCGGTGACGACGCGGCGGAGATCGCGAATCTTGTTCCATTTCGCGGCCAGCGCGTCGTCGCGCCAGCTCTGCGGCACCTCCGGGTAGGTGCGGAGATGCACGCTGTCGGTCCAGGTCTCGTTTTCGGTGCGGCCCTGACGGAACTGCCAGGCTTCCTCGGCCGTGAAGCAGAGGATGGGCGCCAGCCAGGTGACGAGGCAATTGAAGACGCGGTCGAACACCGTGCGCGCGGCGCGCCGGCGCAGGCTGTCGGGCCGGTCGCAATACAGCGCGTCCTTCCGCACATCGAAATAGAAGGCGGATAGATCGCTGTCGCAGAAGCTGTAGACCGCGGTGCACAGATCGCCAAACTCGAAGTCGTCGACGCAGCGCCGCACATGGGAGTCGAGCTCGGCGAGGCGATGCAGAACCCAGCGTTCTATCTCCGGCATTTGCGCCGGTTCGACCCGCTCATTGGCATCGAAGCCTTCGATCGCGCCCAACAGATAGCGGAATGTTTGGCGAAGGCGGCGATATCGTTCGGCATGGAACTTGAGAATGTTGGGGCCGATGCTCTGATCTTCGACATAGTTCGAGCCCACGACCCACAGTCGCAGAATGTCGGCGCCGTGCTGTTTCATCACGTCTTGCGGCGCCACCACATTCCCCAAGGACTTCGCCATCTTGCGGCCTTGCTCATCCAGCGTGAAGCCGTGCGTGAGCAACGCGTTGTAGGGCGCACGGCCGCGGGTGCCGCAGGATTCCAGCAGCGAGGAATGGAACCAGCCGCGATGCTGGTCCGAGCCCTCGAGATAGAGATCGGCGGGCCAGGCCAGATCCGTGTCCTTGCGCGGCTCCAACACGAAGGCGTGGGTCGAACCGCTTTCGAACCAGACTTCGATGATGTCCATCACCTGCTCGAAATCGTCGGCGTTGTGGTCGTTGCCGAGGAACCGGGAAGCTGGACTTGAGTACCAGGCATCCGCGCCTTCTTTCTCGAACACATCGGCGATGCGGTCGATCACCTTCTGGTCCCGCAGCGGCTGACCGGTCCTCTTGTCGACGAAGACGGCGATCGGCACGCCCCAGGCGCGCTGCCGCGACACGCACCAGTCGGGCCGCTGCTCGATCATCGCATAGAGTCGGTTACGCCCTTGCGAGGGCACAAAGCGGGTGGCGTCGATGGCGGCCAGCGCCTTCTGGCGCAGATCGTTCGTCTCCATGGAGATGAACCACTGCGCGGTGTTGCGGAAGATCAGCGGCGCCTTCGAGCGCCAGGAATGAGGATAGCTGTGGGTCAGCTTGCCCTGGGCCAGCAGCGCGCCCGCTTCCTTCAGCGCGGCGATCACGGCAGGATCGGCGTCGCCTTTCTTGCCATCGGGACGAAGAACCCGCTTGCCGGCAAAGAGCGGCACATGGGGATAGAACGAGCCGTCCTCGCTCACGGTCTGCGGCACTTCGATGCCGTTGGCGCGGCCCAGTTCCCAGTCGTCGGCGCCATGGCCGGGCGCGATATGCACGACGCCCGTGCCCTGCTCCGTCGTGACGAAATTGCCGGCGAACATCGGCACGTCGAAGTCATAGCCCTTGCCGCGCAAAGGATGGGCCGCGACCGTGCCGGCCAGCGCCGCGCCCTTGCCCGACCACAGCGTATCGCTTCCGGCGATGCCGCACTCCTTCTCGAAGGTCGCGCGGAGTTCGGCGGCGATGAGCAATTTGTCGCCGGCTTGCGCCGCAGCACCTTCTGCCACCGCCGTCACCTTGAGGATCTGGTAGTCCATCTCCTCGCCATAGGCCATGGCTCGGTTGCCGGGGATGGTCCAGGGCGTTGTCGTCCAGATGACGACCGATGCGCCCGCCAATTCCTTCAGTGGCGAGCGCAGCACCGGAAACCGCACATAGATCGTGTTGGAAACATGGTCGTGATACTCGACCTCGGCCTCGGCGAGCGCGGTTTTCTCGACAGCCGACCACAGCACCGGCTTGGCGCCTTTGTAGAGGCCGCCATTCATCAGGAACTTGCCGATCTCCCGCAGGATCTGCGCCTCGGCGGCGAAGGACATGGTGGTGTAGGGATTCTCCCAATCGCCTTCGACGCCGAGGCGGCGGAATTCCTTGCGCTGCTCGTTCACCCAATGCTGGGCGAATTCGCGGCATTCCCGGCGGAACTCGATGATCGGCACCGCGTCCTTGTCCTTGCCGGCGGCGCGGTATTTCTCCTCGATCTTCCATTCGATCGGCAGGCCGTGGCAATCCCAGCCCGGCACGTAGTTGGCGTCCTTGCCCAGCATCTGCTGCGAGCGGTTCACCACATCCTTCAGGATTTTGTTCAGGGCATGGCCGATATGGATGGCGCCGTTGGCGTACGGCGGCCCGTCATGCAGGGTGAATTTAGGCTTGCCCTTCGATTCCTGGCGCAGGCGGTGGAATAGATTCATCTCCTGCCAGCGGGCGAGGAATTTCGGCTCGCGCTCCGGCAGATTGGCCCGCATCGGGAAATCGGTCTTCGGCAGGAAGACCGTCGATTTATAGTCCACGCTCATGCTTCGCTCACGCCTTCCCGGGTCCGCGGCCCGACGCCGCAGCGCCTTCCTTGGGCCCGAGAGCCCGCTGATAGAATCCGCCTTCGTCGCGTGACGGCGGGGCCGAAGGCCGCAGCGCCGTCATTTCGCCCGGCGCGGGTCCGCTATATGCGGCCAGAATCCGCCGCGCCGCCTGGCAATCCTCGGCGATTTGTGCCTGCAAACTGGGCAACCCGTCAAACGCCTTGTCGCCGCGGATATAGTCGATGAAGGCCGCCCGCATATGGCGGCCATAGAGATCGCCGTCGAAATCCAGCAGATGAACCTCCAGATGGGCCAGGGTTCCGCCCACCGTCGGGCGCGGACCGACATAGGCCGCACCGTCGCGCCATTGCGTGCCGCGGCCTTCATCGATGCCGGCCTTGACCGCATAGATGCCATGGGCAAGCGCGGCATAGTCGGCGAGGGCGATGTTGGCGGTGGGGAATCCCAGCGTGCGGCCGAGCTTGTCGCCGGCCTCGACGCGGCCTTCGATCTCCCACGGACGGCCCAGCAGCAGCGTAGCCTCGCGGATCCGGCCGGCCGCGAGATGGCGGCGGATATGAGTCGAGGAATAGATTTCGCCGCCCGCGCTCGCCTTCGGCGCAACGGAGGTGACGTCGAATCCATGCACGACTCCGAGCTCGCTGATCAGCGCCGCATTGCCGGTGCGGCCGCGGCCGAACACGAAATCGTAGCCGATGACCACATGGGCGACATCGAGCCCTTCGCTCAACACCTCGATCACGAAGGCCTCGGCGCTCTTCGCCGCGATCTCCTGATCGAAATGGAAGACGAACAGATGCTCAATGCCCAGCGCCTCCAGGGCGCGCACTTTGATGCGGAACGGCGTCAAGCGGAACGGCGGCTGATCCGGCTGGAAGAAAGCGCGGGGATGGGGCTCGAAAGTCATCACCGCCAGCGGCGCGCGACGGATGCGCGCCTGCTGCGCCGCCTCCGCCAGCACCGCCTGATGGCCGAGATGAACGCCGTCGAAATTGCCGATGGCGACCACGGCACCGCGGGCCTCTGCGGGTACCTCGGAATAATGACGAAACAGCCGCATCTGGTTCTGAACCGTCTATGCCTTCTGGAAATGCCATCGCAGCCGGCCCTGGGCCGGCGCGACCATTGAAGTCAGCGCGCCGTTATAGGGCGACCGAGCGGTTTGCGTAAGGGCCGGCGGAAGGCCGGCATTGCAGCAAGGGGATAGTTACTCCGCGGCCTGCGCCAGGTTGGCGCGGCGGGGCACCATCAGCATCGCCTCGCCATCGATCACCTGGGTGTCGCCCACATGGCAGACCGTGGAGACGGTAATTCGGCCGCGCTCCTGATCGACAGCGGTGACGGTGACGCGGGCCCGGACAGTGTCGCCGATGCGCACCGGGGCTTTGAACTTGAGGTTCTGGCTGATGTAGATGCAGCCCGGGCCCGGCAGCTTGGTGCCGAGCACGGTCGAGATGAAGCTGGCGGTCAGCATGCCATGGGCGATGCGGCCCTTGAACATGGTTGTCTTGGCGAACTGCTCGTCCAGGTGCACGGGGTTGCTGTCGCCGGAGATGCCGCAGAACAGGACGATGTCCGCCTCGGTCACGGTGCGCGAATAGATCTCCGTCATGCCGATGGACATGTCTTCGAAAAAGTGGCCGTGCAATTCATGCATTGCTGCTGGTCCTCAGGGCCGCTGTCTGACGGTAGGCCGAATCGACTTCGCACTTGCAGTATTCTTGTGCGCCGCAAACTGCGCAAGCACTATGCACTATATCACAGGTGCATGCGTCATATTGCATAGCAAAAATTTCAGCAAGATCAAAGAACAAAATAGGAACGATATTCAACCATTTACTCAACCCCGCGGCCCGGTCCTGGTTCCGAAAGGGTGCGTGACCGCGGAATTTCCCTAGTCCGGCTCGCCTGCACGGGGCTCGATCGGCAGCAGTTTGGCCAGCCCCACCAACTCCTCGAAGGCCGTAGCGGCGGACAACAACGCCGCCTCGCCTCGCGGCCGGCCCACCATCTGCAGCCCGACGGGACGGCCGTCGCGGGTGAAGCCGCAGGGCACGGAGATGGCGGGACATGACGTCAATGTCACCGCATAGGTGATGCGTATCCATTCGACATAGTTGTCGAAGGTCACGCCGTTCAGTTCCTTGATCCAGCGCTGCCGGACATCGAAGGGCGGCACGATCGCCGCCGGGCAAAGCAAGAGATCATAGTCGCCGAAAAATTTGGCGACGCGGTGATAGAGCGCGCCGCGGGCCAGTTCGGCGCGCGCGATCTCGCCGGCGGTGATTTTCAGCCCATGCTCGATGTTCCAGATCACCTCGGGCTTCAGCTTGTCGCGCTGGGTCTCATAGAGGTCCGCATAGCCGGCGACGAATCCCGCAGCGCGCAAGGTCTTGAAGGAATCGACCGCGCCGCTAAAATCGGGGCAGGCCTCCTCCACCGTTGCACCCAGCTCCTGAAAGCGCCGCGCGGCGGCGGCGCAAATATCCCGCACCTCGGGATCGACCGGCGCGATGCCGAGATCGGGCGAGAAGCCGACACGCTTCGGCCGTCGCTTGGCGGCGGCGGCTGTTTGAAATGATTCCGCCGGCGCCTCCAGGGACAACGGATCCTCGATATGCCAGCCCGTCATCGCGTCCAGCATCATGGCGACATCGCCGGCATTGCGCCCCATCGGCCCTTCGACGGAGAGGGTGCCGAAGGGCCGTTCCTGCGGTCCGTTGGCGACGCGGCCCGGGCTGGGGCGCAAGCCGACCACCGAACAAAAACTCGCGGGCGTACGCAGGCTGCCGCCGAGATCGGAGCCGGTGGCGAGCCACACCTGTCCCGTCGCCAGTGCCACCGCTGAGCCGCCGGAGGAGCCGCCGCAGGTCAGCGACGTGTTCCAGGGATTACGGGTCTCGCCGAACACTTCATTGAAGGTGTTGGCGCCGGCGCCGAACTCGGGCGTGTTGGACTTGCCCATGACGATCGCGCCGCGCTCTTCCAGCCGCTCCACCATGAGATCGGACCGCGCGGGCACATGATCGGCATAGATCGGCGAGCCATAGGTGGTGCGTACGCCGGCAACGTCGTTGAGATCCTTCACCGCGATCGGCAGGCCGCCGAGCCAGGGCGGCGCATCCGTGCCGGATTTTCCCTGCATGATCCTGCGCGCACGGTCGCGGGCGCGATCGAGGCAGAGCGTGGGCATGGCGTTGACCCCTGCATCCGTCGCCGCGATGCGCGCCGCCGCTGCATCGACGAGTTCCAGCGGCGAGACCTTGCGCTGTCGCAAGAGTTCGACCGCCTGCCGCGCCGTCAGCGAGATCAATTGCGAATCTGCGGCCATGACTCTTCCCCCATTGATTTCGCGCGACCATATCGGCGCGGCGGGACAGCGGCAAGGCGGCGCCGATTTCGGCACTGTTACATCACCGTTTCCTCCAAAAATCGACAACCACCCAAATGGCAAATCCGAACATAGTCGCCATAGCGCCGCCGCAGACCAGAAGCGCAAACTTCTCAAAACCAGTTAGACGAATGTTGGGTTTTGATCTTGAATCTTGGGAGACTGCGCTTGTGGCTTCACTGATGGCTGCGGCGCTAGCTGCGGTTTTTGTTGGCGTAGCCACATGGACGGTCATAAAGCTCCAGAGACAGGCAGTACGAGACAGCGCAGCAGCGTTCGAGACATATAAGCTCGAAGCCGGGAAACAGATTTCGGAGGCCAATGCCCGAACTGCTGAGGCCAATCTGCAAATAGCAGAACTGAATTTGCAGTTAGCCAAATTAAGAGCGCCAAGAAAGCTTTCGGAAGAGCAACAGGCACGGTTAGCCGAGCAAGTGGCCGCATTTGAAGGCCAAGAATACTCTGCGCTGATTCCTCCAGCTGGTATTGACGTACAAGGTTTGTGGATTGAGCTAGATAGAGCCCTAACTTTCGGCAAATGGGTGCGGGTTGATCCGATAGGAGCGAAAGTGGGTGACCCAATCGCTGGCGTTTCCCTAAACGCTAGTCCTGGTGTGTATATGGCATATGCCCCTAGCAGGGCATCTGACGTTGGTCGAGCCGCGGCAGTTCTTTCGAAAGAACTTAACTCTGCTGGAATTGTAGCGTCTGCGGGGCCAAATGATGACGCAGAGAAAAGACCAAGCGTCATCGTGATCGTAATTGGTCTGAAGCCCCAGTAAGCCTCGGCCCGTCGAAGCCCGCGATACTGCAGCTCACGGCTCATCATCCGTCGTCCAAACTGTAACAGTGCCCCGATTTCCCTGGTCTCGCTGCGCGCCCTGCGGCAGTTTGCGCGGGGGAGTCGACGCATGAACGGCACCTACGCGCGCATCGCCATCGGCATTCGCGAGTTCCTCCGGCTGGAGGCCGCCGGCGGCATTGTGCTGATGATCGCCGCCCTGCTGGCGCTGATCGCCAGCAACAGCGGCCTTGCGCCCTACTACTCTCTCTTTCTCGACCTGCCGGTGGAGATTCGCTTGGGCGTGCTCCACATCGGCAAGCCGCTGCTGCTCTGGATCAATGACGGGCTGATGGCGGTCTTCTTCCTGCTGGTGGGACTGGAGATCAAACGGGAGCTAAAGGAAGGCGAGCTCTCGACGCTGCGCCAGGCGCTGCTGCCGGCGATCGCCGCGGTGGGTGGGATGATCTTTCCGGCCCTCATCTACGCCGCCGCCAATGCCAGCGATCCTGAGGCCCTGCGCGGCTGGGCGATTCCCTCGGCGACCGACATCGCCTTCGCCATCGGCGTGCTGTCGCTGTTGGGCGGCCGCATACCCATCGGCCTGAAGGTGTTCCTGCTGGCCGTCGCGATCTTCGACGATCTCGGCGCCATCGTCATCATCGCGCTGTTCTACACGGCCGATCTGTCCACGCTGTCGCTGATTCTGGCGGCCGGCGTCCTGGCGATCATGGCAGCGCTCAATCTTGCCGGCGTCACGCGCATCGCGCCCTATGCTCTGCTCGGCATTATCCTGTGGGTCTGCGTCTTGAAATCCGGCGTGCATGCGACGCTGGCTGGCGTGGCCGTCGCCTTTGCCATTCCCATGCGCGGGCCGGATGACTCTTCGCCGCTGAAAGACCTGGAGCATGTCCTGCATCCCTGGGTGGCGTTCCTGGTGACGCCGCTGTTCGGCTTCGCCAATGCCGGTGTCTCGTTCACGGGCGTGAGTTTCGCCTCGCTGTTCGAGGGCGTGGCGTTGGGCATCGGCGCCGGGCTCTTCATCGGCAAGCAGATTGGCGTGCTGCTGACCGTGTTTCTCTGCGTCAGGCTGGGCCTGGCGCGCCTGCCCGAAGGCACCAACTGGCTATCGATCTATGGAGTGTCACTGCTGGCGGGCATAGGCTTTACCATGAGCCTGTTCATCGGCACCCTGGCCTGGGATGATTCGACCCATGCCGCGCCGCTGCGCCTCGGCGTTCTCGGCGGATCGCTGCTGTCGGGAATCGTGGGTTATCTTGTCTTGCGATTCGCCAGCGCGAAGAACGCCGCCGGCTAGCTTTCGACCCCACCTTGCTCCTTGCGCTTGGCAACAAACGCATTCAGCGACTCGCCGATCGCCGGATCGAGCGGCGGCGCCTGATACTCGTTCAGCAGCCGCTTCCACACCCCATTGGCGCGCTGCGCCGTGTCCAGCGCGCCGGCTTCGCGCCAAGTTTCGAAATTGCGCCAGTCCGATAGAATCGGCTGATAGAACGCGGTCTCATAGCGCGCCAGGGTGTGCGCCTCGCCGAAGAAATGCCCGCCCGGCGGCACGCCGCCGATGGCATCCAGCGCCAGCGTATCCTCGTTCACGGCCAGCGGGTCGAGAAACTCCGCCATCATCTGCAGGATCTCCGCATCGACGATCAGCTTCTCGAACGAGGCGACGAGGCCGCCCTCCATCCAGCCGGCGCCATGCTTCAGCAGGTTGGCGCCGCCCATGACCGCGCCCCAGACCGACATTTCGGACTCATAGGCCGCCTGGGCATCCACCGCATTGGCGGCGCAGGCATTGGAGGAGCGGTAGGGCAGCCTATAGCGCCGCGCCAGCTGACCGCCCGCCATCGCCGCCCGCGCATATTCCGGCGTGCCGAAGGCCGGTGCGCCGGATTTCATATCGACGTTCGAGGTGTAGCCGCCATAGAGTACCGGCGCGCCCGGCTGCACCATCTGGGTGAAGGCGATGACGCCCAGCGCCTCGGCATTCTGCAGCGCCAGCGCGCCGGCTAATGTCGCGGGCGCCATGGCGCCTGAGAGCGTGAAGGGCGTGACGATCACCGCCTGTCCCGCTTCCGCCATCGCCATCAGGCCGTCCAGCATCGCCCCGTCGACCCGGCGCGGCGAGTTGGTGTTCACGACAGTCAGAAGGCCGGGCTTGTCCCGCAGCTCATCGCGCGTGATGCCCCGCGCCAGGCAGTTCATGGCAATGCCATCCTCGACTCGCATAGCGCCGATCGCCGAGGGCGACCAGATACGGTCGGTTAGCGTTGCGACAGCGCGATAAGCGTCCAAATGCCGTGTCGGCGGCGGCAAGTCGATCGGCTCCACCGGATAGCCGGCAGCCAGATGGATGACGTTGAGGCTCTGGATCAGCCGCAAGAAGTTGTTGTAGTCGGCAAAATTGCCAGGTCGGCGCCCGCCGTCGAGATCGGAGCAGTTGGGCGCGCTCGACACCGAACAGAACACCAGATGATCGCCGCCGATGATGACATTGCGGGCGGGATTGCGCGCATGCAGCGTGAAGCTGGATGGGGCTCTCGCCAGACACTCGGCGATCAGGCCGCGATCGAAACGAACGCGGCCGGTGGCATCGTCGACATCGGCGCCCGATCGCTTGAGAATCTCCAGGGCGCGGGAGCTCAGGAACTCGAGCCCCTGGGTTTCGAGGACGCGCATCGAGGTATCGTGGATGCGCTCCAGCCCTTCGGCGTCGATGACCTCGATAGGGCCATAGCGGTTGCGCAGCGTACGCCAAGGAAGTTGCTTGAAGCCGCCCGCACCCCTGCGCCCGCGCCGGCGCGCACCCGCGGCACCCGCTTCGGCGACATGCGGCAATTGCAACTCAGCCATGCAAACTCTCTTCTCGTTGTTCCGTAAGCATCTCTTCTCGCGAGCGGCGACGCAACGGAAACCGCCGGCCTGGGCGAAAGCCCGGCCGCGTGCTATTGAATCTCGACTGCGCGAAAAATGGTTTCCATTCCCACAAAATCCGCGAAATCGCCCAAGGGCCCGTTCGGCCTGAATTGGTCGTTGACGACGCCCGGCGCGGTGGTTTTTGCCGTCATGTTCACGCTCGACTCGCTGGCGCGGGCGACCTTGATCACAATCACCGTGAATCAGGCCTATTTGCTGCTCGGCGACAAGAGCGCCGTCAATCTGCTCTATAGCGGCGTCTATGCCACATCGCTGTGCGTCAGTTTTGCAATTCCCGATCTTATCCGCCGATTCCGCCGGCGCTGGGTCTATTCGATGGGCGTGCTGCTGACGGTGATGGCGGCGTTGCAGCTGTCGGCCGGCACCCTTGCCGGACAGATCGGCGGCATGCTGTCCTATGCCCTCGCCGGATCGATTACCAGCGTAACCCTGCAGCTCTACATGATGGACTACATTGCGCGCCGGGACTTCGTGCTCTCGGAGCCGCTGCGGCTCGTCTTCAGCGCCGCCGCCTGGGGCGCCGGGCCGTTTCTGGGAGTCTGGCTCAATCAGAGGCTCGGTGGCGGCACGGCCGAGGCGCTGAGCGCGGCCAGCGCGGCCATCCTGCTCGGCTATTTCTGGTATCTGCGGATGACGGAGAATCCCGCCGTCGCGGCGGCGACGCGGCCGCCGCCGCGGCCCTTGGCCAGCATCCGGCGATTCCTCGCGCAACCGCGCCTGCGCCTCGGCTGGTTCATCGCCTTCGGACGGTCGACCTGGTGGTCGATGTTCTTCGTCATCCCGCCGCTCTATCTGACGGATTCGCTGGGTACCGAACGCGGCCACTTCTGGGGCGGGCTGCTGGTCTCCGCCGGCAATATCCTGCTGGTCATCACGCCCGTCATCGGCCGCATCGCCGCGCGCCACGGCATCCGCCGCCCGATCGTGGTCGCTTTTGTCGGATTGGGCGGATTTACGATTCTTGCGGCGATGTTTCTGGAATCGCCGCTGGCCGTCGGCCTGTGCCTGCTCGGCGGCGCCGTCTGCGCCGTCATTCTGGATGCCCTGGGCCACATACCGTTCATCCGCGCGGTCCGCCCGCTGGAGCGGCCGCAGATGGCCACCGTGTTCCGCAGCTATGCCGACCTGTCCAGCCTGATGCCGGCCGCGGTGTTCTCTTTGCTGCTGCTGACTTTTGACAATGTTGCCGTCGTGTTCGTCGCCAGCGGGCTGTTTGCGCTGGCCGTCGGCTGGGTCGCACGGCACCTGCCGCGTGGCATGTAAAACCGCCATGATTCCCGCTGGTTTGCAGTTGCGGCGAATAAAGAATTAATTCTCTGCAAGTGTCCCGAAATATTTCGTTGCAAGGACTTATATAATTCTGCGGGGATCTTTTCCTGCCGGATTAATCGTTTCTTAGTGCCGTTCGTGAAAACTCATTAACGTTCTTCAGCCGCTGTGGGAGCTGGCCGTTTTGAGAAAGACGATCGGGACGTCGATCAACGCCGCCGCATTTTCGTCGCCGACGCGCGTGCGGCGTACGTTGCTGGGATTCGGCGTCGTGCTGGCGGCGCTGATCGGCTGCCTGTTCTCGTACGGACTCTGGTATGGCCGCGACGGCGCGCTGCTGGCGGCGGGAAAGCAGACCGGCAGTTTGGCGCTCATGCTGGAGCAGCATTCCAACCAGTCGATCACCGTCGTCGATCGCACCCTGCAGGCCGCCAGCGATCTGCGCGACTCCGATTATCGCTTTGCGCCGCGTTTCGATCCGACCATCACCGCGGCCCTGCAGCGCCTGATCGAAGACGTGACCCAATTGCGGGCCATCAGCCTGGTTGCGGCCGATGGAACCCTGCTGCAGGATTCCCGCGGCGCTGCCGCGACGAACCTGCCGCCGATCCTGTTGCCCGATGCGCAATCGATGGCCGGCAACATCGCATTCGGCTTGCCGGCACACGATCCCGCCGACGGCAAATGGATCTTTACCGCCAGCCGCCTGCTGCGCAACGAAAGCGGCCAGGTGATCGGCGCCGCCGTGGCGCAGGTCGATGCCGAGTATTTCGCCACGCTCTATCGAAACGCCAATCTGGGGCAGCATGGTCTGGTGGCACTCCTGCGCAGCGACGGCGCCACCCTGGCCCGGGCGCCGATCGGCAGCTCCGAGGCCTACAGCATGGCGGATGTCGAGGCCTGGCAGCCTATGATCAAGGGCGCGCGGGAGGGCGGCGGCACGGTCACCCTGCCGACCGACGGCTTCGAGCGCGTGGTCAGCTATCGCGCGGTCGGCCGCTGGCCGCTGGCGATCGCCGTCGGCGTCGGCAGCGGCGATGCGCTGGCCTCCTGGTGGGACGCCGTGCAGCGCGACACCGTCATGGCGCTTTCGCTGATCGCCACGATCCTCGTCGTCCTCTGGTATATCGCCCATCAGATCTCCAGCCGCGAGGCCGATCGCCTGGCGCTGACCGCCAGCGAGTCCAAATTCCGCACGCTGCTCGCCAACATGCCCGGCGCCTGCTACCGCTGCGCGCCGGACAAGGGATACGAGATGGAGTTCATCAGCGACGCCATCGCCGAAATCTCCGGCTATCCCGCCAGCGACTTCATCCATAATCAGGTTCGCGGCTACGTCAGCATCATCCATCCCGAGGATTTCCCGGTCGCCGACATGGCGATGCAGCGGTCGATCACCGGCGGCCAGCCCTTTACCCGCGAATACCGCATCCTGCATCGCGACGGCAGCATCTGCTGGGTGCATGAGAAGGGCCAGCCGGTTTTCGACGAGGCGGGGCAAATCACCTTCATCGACGGCACGGTGTTCGACGTCACCGCCCGCCACCGCACCGAACAGGAACTGCGCCAGGCGAAGGAAGCCGCGGAAGCCGCCAATATCGCCAAGTCCGACTTCCTGGCGATGATGAGCCATGAGATCCGCACGCCGATGAACGGCGTGCTCGGCATGACCGGCCTGCTGCTGGACACCGAGCTGGACGATGAGCAGCGCCGCTACGGCAAGACCGTGCAGCAATGCGCCGAGGCCCTGCTGACGCTGATCAACGATATCCTCGACTACTCCAAGTTCGAGGCCGGAAAGCTGACTCTGGAGAACATCGATTTCAACCTGGCCGACCTGATCGAAGGCGTCGGCCAGCTGCACGGGCCGAAGGCGCATGCCAAGGGTATCGATCTCGCGGTCTTCATCGAGCCGGAGGTCCCGGAGTGGGTCTGCGGCGACCCCGGACGGTTGCGGCAGGTGCTGCTCAACCTGGTGGGCAACGCGATCAAATTCACCGAGATCGGCGGCGTCGCCGTGGAAGCCAGCGTGATCGGCCGGCGCGACGACCAATCGCTGACGGTGCGTTTCGAGGTTACCGACTCCGGCATCGGCATCACCGCCGACGCGCTGCCGCGCCTGTTCCGCAAATTCACCCAGGCCGATTCCTCAACCACCCGGCGCTTCGGCGGTTCCGGCCTCGGTCTCGCCATCTCCAAGCAGCTGATCAACGCCATGGGCGGCGATATCGGCGTCGACAGCACGCCGGGCAAGGGCAGCCGCTTCTGGTTCACGGTGCAGATGAGCGCCGGCCAGGAACACCCGATGCGCCACGCCGCTTCTGTCGAGGCGCTCAAGGGTTTCCGCGCGCTGGTGGTCGACGACAACGAGGTCAACCGCCTGATCTTCCGCAAGCAGCTCGGCGTCTGGGGCATGACCGTGCAATCGGTTGCCACCGGCCAGGAGGCGATCGCCGCGCTGGAGGAAGCGCTGGCGCGGGGTGCACCGTTCCATATCGCGCTGATCGACCAGATGATGCCGGAGATGGACGGCGTCGAGCTCGGCCGCCGCCTGCGCGACGAGCCGCGCTATACGGACACCAAGCTGATCCTCGCGACGTCGCTCGGCGTGCGCGGCTTGCTGGCGCGGGCCGAGTCGTCCGGTTTCGCCATCGCCATCAGCAAGCCGGTGGCGCAGAGCCGGCTCTATGAATGCGTGACCCAGCTTTGCGGCGTCGATGCGCCGGCGCTGCCCGCCGCCGACCGGCCGGCGGACGCGGACCCCAATGCCGTGGTGCCCACCCTGTCCCGCACGCTGCGTGTCCTCGTCGTCGACGACAACCAGGTCAACCAGATGCTGGCCACGCTGCTGCTGGGCAAGGCCGGCCACCGCGTCGATGTGGTCGGCAACGGCTATGAAGCACTGGAAGCGGTGACCAGCCGGCCCTATGACGCCATTCTCATGGACATCCAGATGCCGGAGATGGACGGCATCGAGGCGACGCGGCGAATCCGCGGCATGTCCGGCCCGGTGGCGCGGCTGCCGATCATCGCCATGACCGCCAACGCCATGAAGGGCGACCGCGAGCGCCTGCTTTCCGTCGGCATGAACGACTATGTCGCCAAGCCGATCGAAAAGGCGCAGCTGTTCCACGCCCTGGCCCGCGCCACCGGCGATTCCGTCGCGCTGGACGCGGCGCCGCAGGAGAATACCGAGGTCAGCGCGGATACGCCGCCCGCCGTCTCGGCAAAAGCCGATCAAGCCATGCAGCAGATGCTGCAATCCCTCGAAAGTCTAACCGGAACGGATGCCTGACATGAACCAGACCGCACCGCGCCCTGCCGCCCTCGCAGCCCTGCGGGATTTCGACGAGTTGCGAAACCCGGAGGATGCCTTCAACGGAACCTCGATGGCCGATACGCTGGCCCGCGCCGAGGAAGCGACCACGCTGCTGAAGCAGAACTACACCAGCTGGGCCCGCGAGGACATCGAGAAGGGTCAGCGCCATCTCGACGATGCCGCCGGCGATCCGGCGCGGGCGCGCATCCATCTGGATGGGCTCTACGCCATCATGCACAACGTCAAGGGCCAGGGCGCCAGCTTCGGCTATCCCCTGGTGACGCGCGTCGCCCAGTCCCTGTGCAAGCTGCTGGGCGCCAAGCACGACCCGGGCGAGCCGATGCTGCGCATCGCCCAGGCCCATCTGGACGCGCTGAAACTGGTGCTGGAACAGAAGATCGAGGGACCCGGCGGCGAGACCGGCGAAAAACTGGGCGGCAGATTGGAAACCCTGGTGCAGGAGCTCGTCGGCTAACGGCGGTTCCGCGGGCGCGGTTCGCGCACCTACTTCGTTCCGTACAGGCGGTCGCCGGCGTCGCCCAGACCCGGCACGATATAGGCGTGGTCATTCAGGCGATCGTCCAGCGATGCCGCATAGACCGGCACCTTCGGATGCGCCGCGAAAAATACCCGTAAACCCTCCGGTGCGGTTACCAGCGCCAGCAAGCGGATCATATCGTCGGAGACGCCGCGCTTGTTCAGCACATCCACTGCCGCCGCCGCCGAATGGCCGGTCGCGAGCATGGGATCGCAGAGGATGAACAGGCGACCTTCCGGCTCCGGCAGCTTGATGAAATACTCCACCGGGCGCTTCGTCGTCGGATCCCGGTACATGCCGATATGGCCCATGCGCGCCGAGGGGATCAGCTCCTCGAGGCCATCGGCCATTCCGAGGCCGGCGCGCAGGATCGAAACGATCGCCACTTTCTTCCCGGCAATGACGGGCGCCGCCATGGCGGTCAGCGGAGTCTCGATGCGTTCATGCGTGACCGGCAGATTGCGCGTCACCTCATAGCCCATCAGCAGAGCGATCTCCCGCAGCAGCTGCCGAAACTGGATGGTCGGCGTGCGCTTGTCGCGCATCAGGCTGAGCTTGTGCTGGATCAGCGGATGATCGAGCACATGCAGATTGGGAAATTCGCGGCGGTCGGCGGTCATGGGGATTTGTCCTTCAAGAATGCGAAGCCGATGAGTACTGAGCCGGCGCACATGGCCGCCATGGCCAGGAATCCCAACCCGCCCACCGTCTGAAACAGCCAGCCCGACGCCAACATCGACAGGCCGAGCAACGGTCCCGTGGCCATGACTCCATAAAGACCCTGGGCCGATGCGGCAAGACCGGGGGCGACATGGCGGCCGAGATAGCTCATCGCTGCCAGATGGGTCGCCGCAAAGGTGAGCGCATGGAGCAGGCCGATCACGATCAGGGCCGGCCAGCCGATGAAGAACGCCGCCAGCACCCAGCGCAGAATACCGGCGGCGGCGCCGATGATCAGCAATCCGGCGACGCCGGTGCGCTGCAGCAGGCTTCCGCCGGCGGCGAACAGCAGCACCTCGGAGATCACGGTGATGGTCCAGATGATGCCGATTTCGGATTCGCTGTAGCCCACGCTCAGCCAGTACAGCGTGCTGAAGCTGTAGAGCATGGCATGGCTCGACTGCACCAGGCTGGCGGCGGCGAGGAACCGCATCAGGCGGCGGTCGGCCATCAGCGCCAGCCAGCCGCCGGCGGGCCGGTGCGGCGCCGGACCTACCGGCCGCGGCAGGGCGAGCGCCGCCAGCAATGCCAGGATCATCGCCCCCAGCATGAGATAGAGCACCATATCCGCCGAGCGCCCTTCCAAGACGTAGCCGGCGCCGAGGCTGGCGGCCATGAAGGCGAGCGAGCCCCAGAGGCGGATGCGGCCATATTGCAGGCCGCGGGCACTGCAGAGCTGTAGCGCCATGCCGTCGGTCAGCGGCACCATGTTGGTGACACACATGGAGGCGAAGATCGCGATGGCAAAGATCGGCCAGAATCCATCGGCCCGTATGTAGCCCGTGTAGAAACCTAGGCTGGCGACGATCGCCGCGATTAGCGCCAGCCGCGCATTGCCCGTGCGGTCGGCGGCCAGGGAGAAAAGCGGATTGCCCACCAGCTTCACCCAGGATCCGAGAGCCAGCAGCAAGCCGATCTGCAGGTCAGACAGATGCCGGGACTCCAGCCAGGTGGGCCAGAACGGCAGGCCGACGCCCGGCACCATGAACACTGCGATGTAGCAGGCGCTCAGACGGAGTCGAATCGCGCTGGAACTGGCGGCCGTTGCGGTCATCGGCAGGGACGATCTAGGCCGAGGCCTGGCCCATGCGCTGGCGCACCGGCGGCGGAACCGCGGCCGGCTTTTCGCCGATGGCAATGGCGGCCCGCAGCGCGGCAGCCGCCGCGTCGGCATCGGATTCGCTCGCCCCATGGATGAGACAGAGCGGGCGGTCCGGCCCGACTTCTTCGCCGATGGCGGCGATGTCGGTCAGCCCCACGCGCGGATCGATCTTGTCCTCGACGCGGCGGCGTCCGCCGCCCATGGCCAGGATGGCGAGACCGATGGCGCGCACATCCATCGACACCACATGACCGGCGCGAACCGGCGGCACCGGCCGCACTACCGGCGCCGGCGGCAGATATTTGTCGGGCCGTTCCACGAGGTCCGCTGGCCCGCCGAGGGCCGCGGCCATGCGCTGAAACCGCTCCGCCGCGGCGCCGCTCTCGCGCGCCCCTTCGAGCGCCGCGCCGGCAGAAGCCTCGTCCTTGGCGAGCCTGCCCAGCAGCAGCATGTCGCTGGCCAGGGCAATGGTCACCGCATCCAGACGTTGGTCGCGTTGCCGGCCGGTAAGCCAGTCGATGCACTCGCGTACCTCCAGCCCATTTCCGGCGGTGCGGCCCAGCACCTGATTCATGTCCGTCAGCAGCGCCGTGGTGGGCAGGCCGCCGCCGCTGGCCACTTCGGCGATGCTGGCGGCCAGTTCCGCCGCGCGCTCATACTCCGCCATGAAAGCGCCGGAGCCGAACTTCACATCCATCACCAGCCCTTCGAGTCCCGCCGCAAGCTTCTTCGACAGGATCGAGGCGGTGATCAGCGGTATGGATTCCACCGTGGCAGTGACATCGCGGATGGAATAGAGCCGCCGGTCGGCCGGCGCCAGGTCCGCCGTCTGGCCGATGATGGCGCAGCCCGCCTTCGCCACCACGCGCTTGAAGCGATCGATGTCGGGCGTCGAGACATAGCCGGGAATGCTGTCCAGCTTGTCCAGCGTGCCGCCGGTATGGCCGAGGCCGCGGCCGCTGATCATCGGCACCGCGCCGCCGCAGGCCGCCACCAACGGCGCCAGCATCAGGCTGACCTTGTCGCCGACGCCGCCGGTGGAATGCTTGTCCAGGCGCGGTCCCGGCAGCGTCACGCCGCGCCAATCGAGGATGCGCCCGGAATGCGCCATCGCCTTCGTCAGGGCGATGCGCTCGGGCATGGTCATGCCGCGGAAGAACACCGCCATGGCGAAGGCGGCGACCTGCCCCTCGGCGATCGTGCCGTCGGTCAGGCCTTTCACGAAGAAGCCGATCTCTGCCTCGCTCAGCGCGGCGCCGTCGCGCTTGCGGCGGATCACCTCCTGGGGCAGGAACGCCTCGGCCATCGCTAATATCCCGTGGACGAACCTTGCGCCGGCGCGTCGCCGAGCGTCGCCAGGATATCGTCCAGCAGGCCGCTGGCGCCGATACGGAAGGTGCGGCCGTCCACATAGCCGGGACCGATGATGCGCTCGGCGAGGTCCAAATAAGCCTTGGCCTGCGGCAGCCGGCGAACGCCGCCCGCCGCCTTGAAGCCCACGGGCAGATCGTCGGTGCGCAGATAGCGGCATTTGTAGATCGGGCGATCGGCCGTCATGCCCGGATAGTTGCCGGGCTCGGCATCGGCCGGCGCATCGGGATCGCGCGGCGACTCCAGCGCGCCATAGCGCACGGTCTGCAGCATGGCCGCGGCGGCATCGGGTGTGGCGCCGACGGTTGTCTTGCCGGTCGAGGTCTTGATAAAATCCGCGCCCTCCAGGATCGCCATCTCCGAAAGTTCCACATCGGCGGAGAACAGCTGTTGCGGATCGGCGCCGCCGGTGCGATAGCGGCCGGTCTCCAGGATCACTTTCATCGGCCGGCCGTTGCAGGCTTTGCGTGCTTTCCACATCACCGTGCGCCGGTTGGCGAAGCGCTGCTTCGGCACATAGTCCAGCGGCGGAATCACCAAGTCGATCTCGTCGGCGCCATCGGCGACGGCGGCGGCGATCTCGCGCTCTATGTCGTCGGGCAGCCCGGTCCCTGCCGGGAAGTTCGCCACCGTAGCCACATGCACGCCGGTGCCCGCCAGCTTTTCCTTCGCCTGCTTGACGAAGTTCGGATAGACGCAGACCACCGCGACGCTGCCATAGGGTGTAACTGCGCGCCGGCAGAGCGCATCGATCGTCGCCGGCGTGTCATCGTCGTTCAGGCTGGTGAGATCCAGCAGCGGGATCAACCGCCGCGCCAACGCCCGCGCCGCCTCGCTGCGATCAACCTGCATGGGACAATGCCTCGCAATATCCGACGATCAGAGTCTTCAGGCGCGACGCGGCGCCGGCGGCCTCGCGCAACGTCTGCTCGTGGCTGAGCGGTTCGCCCATGCCGGCCCCCAGATTGGTGATGACGGAAATCGCCGCGACCCGCAGACCGCAATGGCGCGCGACGATCGCCTCAGGCACCGTCGACATGCCAACGGCATCTGCACCCAGGCGCGCGAAGGCGCGGATCTCCGCCGGCGTCTCGAAGCTCGGCCCGAGGATCGCCGCATAGACGCCTTCCGACAGCGCAACGCCGGCGCGCCCGGCAACGTCGCGCATGATCTTGCGCAAGCCCGAGTCGTAGGCGTCCTCCATCGGCGGGAAGCGCGGGCCGAACCTGTCATCGTTCGGGCCCGCGAGCGGACTGATCGGCTGCATGTTGATGTGATCGGTAATCAGCATCAGGCTGCCCGCCCCTATCTCCGCGCGCAAACTGCCCGCGGCATTGGTCAGCAGCAGCGACTCGCAGCTCAGCAGCTTCAGCGTGCGCACCAGCATATTGATGGGCTCGGCGCCCTTGCCTTCATAGAGATGGACGCGGCCCTGAAGACAGCCGACCGGCAAGCCGCCGAGCCGGCCGAGGATCAGCTTGCCCGCATGTCCTTCGACGCCCGGTTGGGGAAAACCGGGAATATCGGCGTAGGAGATAACCGTTGCGCCTTCGATACCATCGGCAATCGAACCGAGTCCGGACCCGAGCACGAGCCCAAGCCGGGGCGTGAAACCAGGCGCCCGGGCGCGTATGACGGCGGCGGCGTTGTCGGGGGAATTTGTCACGCGACGTCCAAGATTTCCTGTTCAATCCAGCGACGAGAAATTCACCACGAAGTCACAAAGAACACAAAGCCGAAGGCGCATGCGACACGCCTTTGTGTTTTTTGTGGCTTTGTGGTGCCAATCCTTGTTGGGGAAGCGAACGAACCGAATCCTGTTCAGCGAAAATGCTTGGGTCCGAAGGACAGCGGCAAGAGCTCGCCCAGCGTGATCGTGCGGCGCAGCCCTTCGGGTGCGCAGAGATGCACGGGCGTCTGGTCGCCGGCGAATTCCCGCAGGCGCTGGCGGCAGCCGCCGCAGGGCGAGACAGGCTCGGGACTCTCGGCCACCACCAGAACCTCGACGATTTCCTTCTCCCCCGCCGCAACCATCACGCCGATGGCCGACTGCTCCGCGCACTGCCCTTGCGGATAAGCGGCATTCTCCACATTGCAGCCGGCATAGAGCTTGCCGCTCTTGCCCCTGAGACAAGCCCCGACCGAGAACCCGGAATAGGGCGCGTGCGCGTTCTTCCGCGCCGCCAGCGCCGCCTGGAGCATCGGCTCGATGCTCACCTATCTATCCTTCACGAACGGAATGCCGCTGGCCTTCGGCGCCACAGCACGGCCGACGAAGCCGGCGAGCAGCAGTACGGTCAGGATGTAGGGCAGCGCCTGGATGAGTTGCACGGGCACTGGACCGATGACCGGCAGCGATGCGCCCTGCAATCGGATCTGCGCCGCATCGGCGAAGGCGAACAGCAGACAGGCATAGAGCGCGGTCAGCGGCCGCCATTTGCCGAACACCAGCGCCGCCAGCGCCAGATAGCCGCGGCCGGCCGTCATGTCGCGGATGAATTGGGCATTCTGCGCGATCGAGAGATAGGCGCCGGCGATGCCGCAGAGCGCCCCGCAAATCAACATGGCGCGATAGCGCATCCAGACCACGGAGACGCCGGCGGTATCGAGGGCATGGGGATTCTCCCCCGCCGCCCGCAGCCGCAAGCCGAAGCGCGTGCGGTACACGACCCAGGCCGTCAGCGGCACGATCGCTGCCGTGATGTAGACGAGAATGTTGTGGCCGCTGATGATCTCCGCATAGATCGGCCCGAGCACGGGAATGCCGCGCAGCGCCTCCGCGCCCGGCAGGATGATCGGCGCGAAGCGTGCGCCCTCGCCCAGCAGCGGCGTTTGACCGCCCTTACCGAACCAGGCATTGCCCAGCACCGGCGCCAGTCCGGCGACAAGAATGTTCAGCGCCATGCCCGACACCACCTGATTCCCGTTATAGGTGATGCCGGCGAGGCCGTGGATCAGCGCCAGCATGATGGCGACCGCCATGCCGGCAAAGAGGCCGGTCCAGACCGATCCCGTCACCGCCGCCACCGTTGCCGCGGCAAAGGCGGCGCCCAGCATCTTTCCTTCCAGGCCGATATCCACCACACCCGAACGCTCCGCGAACAGGCCGGCCAGCGCCGCCAGCACCAATGGCACGGCGACACGCAAGGTCGAGTCCAGCAACGGCAACATCATAACGAAAAAATCATTCATGCCGCCGCCTCCGCACCGTGCTGCCGCCGGAACAGGGCGACGATATGGGGTTTGAACATGTTCTCCAGCGCGCCGCAGAACAGGATCACCAGCCCCTGGATCACCACCACCATCTCGCGGGTGATCTGCGGAATATCGAAGGTGAGTTCCGAGCCGCCCTGATAGAGCGCGCCGAACAGCAGCGACGCCAGCACCACGCCAAACGGATGGTTGCGGCCCATCAGCGCCACGGCGATGCCAACGAAGCCGACACCGCCGGTGAAGCCCAGCAGCAGATAGTGATGCACCCCCATGATATCGTTGAAGCCGACGAAGCCGGCCAGCGCCCCGGAGATCAGCATGGCCATGATGATGGCGCGCGACGGCGAGATGCCTGCATAGCGCGCCGCCCGCTCGCTATGGCCGACGGTGCGGATCTCATAGCCCCAGCGGGTGTGCCAGATGAAGAGCCAGACGAAGACGCAGGACAGCAGCGCCAGCAGCGATGACAGATTGAGCGGCGAGCGGGCGATCTTGATGCCGAACCAGCCGACGATCTCCTGCGCCGTTGGCAGCCACACGCCCGGATCGAAATCGCGGCTGCGGGGCGCCTGCTGTCCCGGCTGGATCAGCACATCGACCAGCAGATAGCTCATCAGCGCAAAGGCGATGAAGTTGAACATGATGGTCGTGATGACGATGTGGCTGCCGCGCTTGGCTTGCAGATAGCCAGGGATATAGGCCCAGGCGGCGCCGAACAGCGCCGAAGCGATCACCACCATCGGCGCCACGATCCAGATGGTCCATTGATCGAAGGCGAGGCAGGCCAGCGCCGCGCCGAGGCCGCCGAGATAGGCCTGTCCCTCGCCGCCGATATTGAACAGGCCGGCATGGAAGGCGACGGCGACGGCGAGACCGGCGAAGATGAAGTTGGTGGCGTAGTAGAGGGTCGCACCCACCGATCCCGGATAACCGATCGCGCCCGATACCAGCGCCTTCAACGCCTGCCAGGGATCGGCGCCCACGGCCACCACCACCACGCCCGTCAGCAGCAGCGCCACCAGCAAATTGACCAGCGGCACCAGCAGATAGTCGACCCAGCGGGGGATTTCGTTGGGACCGGCCGCCATCCCTCACTCCTGCCCCGAGATGCCGGCCATCAGCAGGCCGAGCTTCTGTTCCGTCGCGTCGTCGCGCGCCATCTCGCCGACGATCATGCCGTCGAACATCACGAGAATGCGGTCGGCAAGACCCAAAATCTCGTCCAGCTCCACCGATACCAGCAGGATCGCCTTGCCGGCATCGCGCATTTCGATCAGGCGCCGGTGGATGAATTCGATGGCGCCGATATCGACGCCCCGCGTCGGCTGCCCCACCAGCAGCAGGGCGGGATCCCGGTCCATCTCCCGCGCCAGCACGATCTTCTGCTGATTGCCGCCGGAGAACGCGGCCGTGCGCAGCAGCGGATTCGGCGGCCGCACATCGAAGGCGTCCATCTCCTTCTGGCAGCGGTTGCGCACCTTCGCCTGATCCAGAATAATCGGGCCGTTATAGGCAGGATCGGCGTGATAGCCGAGAATGGAGGATTCCGCGGCGCTGAACGGGCCGACCAGTCCCTCGCGCCGCCGGTCCTCCGGCACATGGGCCAGCCGCGCCGCGCGGGCCGCACGCGCCAGTTCCTGTCCCGAGGGACAGGTGAGCGGCTTGCCATTCAGCTTGATCGAGCCGCTGTAGCCGCGCATGCCCGCCAGCGCTTCCAGCAGTTCAGTCTGGCCATTGCCGGTGACGCCGGCGATGCCGACGATCTCGCCGGCGCGCACCTGGAACGAGACATTCTTCACGCGGGCCACGCCGGTGGGATCGATGACGCCGAGATTTTCCACATCCAGCACCACCGCACCCGGATGCGCCGGAGTCTTGTCGACCCGCAGCAGCACCTTGCGGCCGACCATCATTTCCGCCAGCTGCTCGCGGCTGGTCCTGGCGGTGTCCACCGTATCCACCACCGCGCCCTGGCGCATCACCGTGACCCGGTCGGTGATGGCCATGATCTCCCGCAGCTTGTGGGTGATCAGGATGACGGTCTTACCCTGTTCGCGGAAGCGCTTGAGCATGACGAAGAGCTGATCCGCCTCCTGCGGCGTCAGCACGCCCGTCGGTTCGTCGAGGATCAGGATCTCGGCGCCGCGATAGAGCGCCTTGATGATCTCCACCCGCTGCTGCAGTCCCACGGGCAATTCATGCATCGGCGCTTCGGCATCCACTTCCAGCCCGAAAGTGTCGCCCAGTTCCTTCAGCGCGGCGCGGGCCTTGGCCATGCCGTCCTTCAGCAGCACGCCGCCTTCGACGCCCAACACCACGTTCTCCAGCACCGTGAAATCGTCCACCAGCATGAAATGCTGATGCACCATGCCGATGCCCGCGGCGATGGCATCGTGGGAATTGCGGATGGTGTGCCGCTCGCCGCCGATGCGGATTTCGCCGGCATCGGCGTGATAGTAGCCGTAGAGGATGCTCATCAGCGTCGATTTGCCGGCGCCGTTCTCGCCGACGATGCCGTGGATCGTGCCGCGCCGGACCGTCAGGCTCACGTCACGGTTGGCGTGAACCGGCCCGAAGCGCTTGTCGATGCCGATGAGTTCGACGGCGGGCGCAGCGTCAACGCTTGTAGGGGCGGGTTTCATCCCCGGGTTTAACCCGGGGACCGCCCCTACGGAACCCGTATCGGCCGGCGTTACGGACGGCATGCCCCGTTACGGGCAGGCGTTGTCCGCCGTGTAGTCATGCACCTGAATCGTGCCGCCGATGATGTCCGCCTTGGCCTGCTCCACCTTGGCCTTCATCTCGTCTGATATCAGCGACTGATTGTTTTCATCCAGCGCCCAACCCACGCCATCTTCCTTCAGGCCGAGTATCTGCAGGCCCGGCTTCCAGGTGCCGTCCTGTGCTGTCTTGAAGGCGTTGTAAACAGCCAGATCGACGCGCTTCAGCATGGAGGTCAGCATGGTGCCGGGATGGATGTAGTTCTGGTTGCTGTCGACGCCGATGGCGAGCTTGCCGGCGTCCTTCGCCGCCTGATAGACGCCGAGACCGGTGCCGCCGGCGGCGGCATAGACTACGTCGGCGCCGCGATCGAACTGGCTGCGGGCGAGTTCGCCGCCCTTGGTCGGATCGTTCCAGGCATCGCCGGTCGTGCCGGTCATGTTCTCGAACACTTCGGCGCTGCCATTGGCATATTTCGCGCCCTGCACATAGCCGCAGGCGAACTTGCGGATCAGCGGGATATCCATGCCGCCGACGAAACCGACCTTGCCGGTCTTCGACGCCATGGTGGCGAGCACGCCGACCAGGAACGAGCCCTCATGCTCCTTGAACACGATGGACTGCACGTTCGGCAGATCCACGACATCGTCGATCAGGGTGAACTTCACATCGGGAAATTCCGCGGCGACGGTCTTGATCGCCGGCGCCTGGGCGAAGCCGGTGGCGACGATGACGGTCGCGCCCCGTTCCACCAGCTTGCGCAGCGACTGCTCCCGCTGGGATTCGTTGGTCACTTCGAATTCGGCGTACTCGACGCCGGATTCCTTTTTGAACATCTCGGCGCCGTTGTAGGCCGCCTCATTGAAGGATTTGTCGAACTTGCCGCCGAGATCGTAGATCACCGCCGGCTTGAAATCCTGCGCCGCCGCCGGTGCCATCATCGCAAAGACTGCTGCCGCAGCCATCATCAGGCGTTTCATGGGGTTTAGTCTCCCTGCACTGTTGGTTGTTTCTGATGGGGGTTATGGTGGTCCAAGGATAGCCAACGCCCTCAGCAGGGGCCAGCCCCCATTCACTTGTTACAATTGTTATAAATCAAAGGGCCGCAGCCGGTCCCGCGCCTGCGAAGGCGGTTCAAGCAAGCGTTTCCTGGATTCCGCCCGGCCGCCAGATATAGCTGTCGATGACGCTGAGCGCCTGAAAGCCGTTGCGCTCCAGGATCGGCCGGCTGTCATCGCTGGCCTCCACCGCCAGGTAGCGCGAGCCACGGGAACGGGCCAGCGCGGCCCGCAAATCCACCAGACGGCGATAGATGCCGCGGGAGCGATAGGCTGCCAGGGTCGATCCGCCCCATAGGGTGGCGAAGGCGCGGCCGCCGTGAAAACGGGCCCAGCCGGTGGAGACCGGCTTCGGGCCGTCATAGGCGATGAAGATGGCGATCGACCGGGGATCCCGCGCCATCTCTTCCGCCAGCGCTACGCCGAGCCAGCTATCATCCTCGCTCCAGACCTCGGTCTCCACCGCCACCAGATCGGCCAGGGCCGCCGGGTCTTGGACCTGGCGGATATCGATGCCCAAGGGCGCCGAAGCGGCGGGTTCGCCCGCGCCGATGTCGCGCACCATCAAGGTCTCCCGGCCCGCGC
>Ga0184626_10000004_pt1 | contig 40648 bp, 37 predicted proteins | sample PLM3_60_b1_FD_133142 | JGI IMG/M metagenome (GOLD analysis project Ga0184626, IMG submission 133142) | Groundwater sediment microbial communities from an aquifer in East River, Colorado, USA - PLM3_60_b1 | ecosystem: Environmental > Terrestrial > Soil > Riparian zone | place: USA: East River... | reverse complement strand
TTCCCGACAGCAATCGTTGGACCGCTCACGTTGTCATAAATTGGACCGTCCGTTCTCGTGAGGAGTTCAGAGAGTTTGAGATTAAGCGCGGCTTTTCAACCCAAGGAGATGCCGAACTGGGAGGGTTAACATTCGTAAAGAAGTGGATCGATGACGGGAAGCCGAAGCTTCGCGAGCGTGGAACCGGCACACAATCAACGTGAAAGCGAATCACTCGGCGCGCGGCGACCGGCTGACATGGACGACACTTACAAGGGACATCAGATTCAGAGTACGGCGAGACATCTTCCCGACAGCGGCCGTTGGACCGTTCACGTTCCTTATGACTTCTGATGAGTTTCGAAAGCTTCTTGAGGAACAGACCGACTTAGACGTGCTGCTTGATCCTTGTTTGCGCGACGATCAGACACCGTATGTTTTTGAGCCCAAGCCTTCGACCTGGAACGTGTTTCGCGACGAACTCGGTTCGGGACTCGATATCTCGCCTGCTGATATTAGGATAGTTGGTAGTGCTCGATTTGGGTTCAGCATGACGCCTGGAAGAAACCTGCATAGATTTCGTGATAGCTCCGACATCGATGTAATAGTCGTCAACTCTGACCGGTTCGACGAACTTTGGTTAGCACTGCTTGAGGCTGCATACCCTAGAGGATGGGCTGTTGCTGAGCTTAGCCGGCAGGGTTGGTTAAGCAAACGAAAGGATGAAATCTATACGGGATGGCTCTCACCTAGGGAGATTAAATTAGACAGTACAATCTTTGGATCGAAGGCCGATCCAGTTCTGCGATTCAACACGCGCTGGTTCAACACACTAAAGCAGGCGTCTCGTCATCCGCCACGAAGACATTCTGATATCAGCGGTCGTTTGTATAGAACTTGGAGGCATGCTGAACTCTACCATCTCGATGGCTTGACGGCGCTTCAAAAGGCTCTGGCCCGAGTGAGGAGCACATCATGAAACATTCTTCTCATGCCCAAACAATCTCCTGGTTTCAGGATCGCTATAGGACCGGTCACCTAGAAATCCGGCCTCCGTTTCAACGCAAGTTCGTGTGGACCGACAAACAGCGTAGTGCCTTGATCGAATCTATACTTATGGATATCCCGATTCCCGAAGTCTATGTTCAGGTTTCCCAGGAAGAGGATGGAACTGAACAATTTGGTATTGTTGATGGTCAACAGCGGTTGCGAACGATCCTTCAATTTGTCGGCGTCGAGAATACCGAAGATCAAGAAGGGACGGCAACCAATCTTTTTGCACTTGAAGCGCTCCCCACGAACTCAGCATATAAAGATAAGGCCTTTGGTGATCTGTCGAGTGAAGAACGTAAAAAGTTCTTCCGTTATCTCATTAGCGTTCGTTATCTTCACACTGAAGACCGGAAGGAAGTCGAAGACGTATTCAAAAGGCTTAATAAATTCACACTTGCACTCAAGCCGCAGGAACTTCGAAATGCGACTTTCCATGGCCCATTCGCAAGGCTTTCTGAACAGTTGGCCGACGATGAGTACTGGGCAGTGAATCGAATAGTAAGTCCAGCAGCCATTCGTCGTATGGCGGATATCGAAATGATGAGTGATCTTCTAATCGGTCTTATCCATGGCCCGCAAGGTGGATCGGCAAAAATCATAGATCAGTACTATGAGGAGTATGAGGCATTTGAGGATGAGTTCCCGGAACAAAACAGGATTCACCGCCAATTCGTCAAGACGCTTCAAACGATTAAGCGCCTATTCCCAGACGACATTGAGTACTTCCGCTGGGGCAATCGTGCCGACTTCTATAGTTTATTTGTCGCATTCGGCAACCTACTCTCGGATCATGACCTCCCGCGTAAATCCGAGAAGGCAGTTGCGAAAAAGTTGATAGCATTCGCTAGGGACGTGGATCGTCGACTTGAGGGCTCCGCCGCCGCCGAGTCAAGCGAAGTCTCTACAAAATATGCGAGAGCGATAGAGAAAGGTTCGAACGACAAGGCGCGTCGCATGGATAGGCATCAGGCATTGGTCGCGATAATAAGCCCATTCCTGACGGAGCACTCACGTTGATCCAATTCTGTCAAGACGCAACAGTCGGGCTCCTCCGTGAATTGATTGCTCTCATAAAAAAACAACCCTCGCTCGACGAAAGGCCGAGTGAAACAGACGAAAAAAGAAGATCCAAGGTGAAGCGTCGCAGAGACTGAAAAGGACGCCGGCAAGATCAATGTGAAGCGAATCACTCGGCGCGCGGCGAGTGGCTGACGCACAAACGAGATGTCCGTAGTACCTGACTCTGTCACTCTCAAGGATGCGCTTCCTTTGATCGGGGTTGTGATCGGCGCCGTCATAGGAGGACTCGGAAGTTTTTTCGGGAGTTATTGTTTAGAGAATTCTAAGTTCAAGCGCGAAAAGCGAAATCTCGCGCTCGCCTTTGCCGGTGAAATCGCTGCTGTTAGACGGATCGTTGAAGTCCGACATTATGTCCAACGTATCGAAGACGCTCTTCAATATGTACGGCAGACTCGGCAGCCTTTTACTTATCGCGCTCCGATCACACGCGAGTACTTCAACGTCTACGAACAAAACGTGAGTCGGATCGGGATTTTGGACGACCCGTTACCAAGACGGATCGCTACTTTTTACACGCAGGCGAATGCAATTCTTGAGGATTTTCATGGGATGACCACCGGCGCTTTTGAAGACGTCGATAGGTTAATAGCTTTCTACGAACAATTGCTTGAACTGTTTCGGGACACCTTTAATATAGCCGATGAGATCCTTGAGGAGGTGCAACGCCGACACGGCTGATCGTGAGAGAAATGGACCGAAAGGAAAAACCCAAGAAGAGTCGACGACAAGTCGATGATGATAGGGATCAGCTACTAAAACTGAATCATCGGGAATAGCTCGAGCTCGCGCACGCCGAGCAAGAAAAACTCGCTGAAACCCGCGCGCAAGCCAGGCGGCAAACTACCTCGAGAAAAACCTGGCGGTAGAATCACTTCACTTTCAAATTCTTTAGCCTGTCGTTTTTTAACCGCTCTCCCGGATTGTATTTGGATCGGTCTACCGGATCCCGCCGCATCCACTCGTCGACTTGATCTGGATCCCAAAATGGACTGTTGCACCGCTTGAGGACTGGTTTCGGGAGCCAACCTTTTCTGATTTCACAGTACACGGTCGATTTTTTGATTCCCAAGTAAAAGCACAAATCGGCCATGGACATGAGCCGCGGCTTGCCGTTGCCGTTGCCGTCACCTCCTTTCATTTTGTGGATTTTTTATTGGCCCAATACCCTTCTTCGATTGCCTGAACGATGTCGCTTACGAGCTGCGACAACCGATGAAGCGTTGGGAATAGAGGATAGCCTTCGAGGATCTGTCCTTTGTCGAAAAGTATATTAAAGGACGGCTGTCCATAATCCGTTATTTCGATGTCTGCGCCGCTAGACAGGAAATTTATTCTTCCGTTTTGTGAAACGGTAAAGCTGATGGATTTAAAAACTATGCCGCCAGACATGGCGTTTACTCCAGCGAGTTTGGTAATAGAGAGAGTCGGGATCAATAGTCTATGTTTGTCCAAGATGTCGAGATCGTGAAGGGCACACAACAGGGTATCCCCGCCCTTGTAGGGTTTTATCTTGTTAACTATCAAATCAATGAGCCAGGGACCTGCAATGTTTATTTCTGCACCATTTAAGACAGCTATAAGCTCGTCCCTGGTATCACGGAACGGGAACCGCAACCACTTGGTAGGGGTAGCACCAGCAAGAGAGATCATTTCGTATACGGTAAGATCAAGCGCAGCGCGCAGGTTATGGACGGCATCGCCAATGATCAAGGGAACATCACGGGGCATCGAATCTGTGACCTCGAATCTGAGTTTATTAGATCCGTCATTGGGATCTTTCTCGACATGGAGACGATAAAAACCAGTCTTAAGAAAGGCGGCTAAAGTCACCTTAAGACTATTGATGTGTTCATCCGCTCGTCCGATCTTTAACTTGGGGCTAAGAAGAATTTGACTTTCCATAGTATTCTAAGGTGGTGATTTCCTTCCTCCCCTCATCTCTCGCCTTTCCCAGCGTGTTTTTTATCCTTTCGATGGACTCTCCGGATCGACAGCAATATTGATGTGCCGATAGGTAACATCGCCGTCTAAATGATCCGCGACTTGCGCCAAAGTAGTTTTAGACACTAAGACAATGAATCTATACCGCGCTAGCTCCAGGCCGGCCAGGCCCCCGCTGGTATATCGTGCGGCTTGTCGTCTGGCGTCGCTAGTTATTTTGTCGACTCCCTTTGGGGAAGTAACGCGTTTCCATTCCGTCAGTACCAGAGCCTCCGCCGACCGCTCTATAGATGTGTCAGTTGGGAGAGGGTCACCAAAAACGAGATCTGTCCTTTCACCTTCGGCGTTCACCTTGAACGCCCAAATTCCGTGGAGCAGGAGGTGGACTCCTCCCAGCTTTTCACAATGAGGCTCTCCCTCTTCGAACGCTTTGGTCCATTTCCGCCTTATTTCAGTGTCAACAATGATACTGCGCTGCAAGTGAATGAAAGCTCTCTCCGATAACCGCCTTGCCACTGCGGAGCTGTCTGACAGGTGATACTCAAACTCTGCGCGGAAGGAAACCAACAAAGTAACCATAACGTGTACATGATTAAATGCATCGGCGTTTGCAAGGTTTGGGAAGGCTGTTTGGATCTTGTTGAGCGCAGAAGTGAGAGATTCGTCTGCGGCAGTCGGGATAAATCCCTTGTGAACGTCTCTAAATTTTTCCAGTGCGGCGCATATCTTTTCGATGTGAGGAAGCAGCTGCCTATTCCCTACCTTGTACGAATCTTTAAGCACGTATTGACCACTTTTAGATCCCGCACTGAGCGACTCAATGTAGAAACGAGATGCCTCCAAAAGCCCTTGGATTTGCGCCGAGAGAGCCTTCCATTCTATTAGCCAGTTCATTGCTTGATCGTTTCCGCCGGCGATCAGGTGCTAAGCGGCGATCCAACGCTTCGCTACCGTCATAGCCGACTTAGCTCGGTAGCTTAATGAAGTACGTCCTGGGTATTCGCTATCTCTTTTTACACAAGCCTTATGCGTCTGCCACGAGTGTCGACCGCCCCAAGCAGGCGATCCACGGTGAGTGTTAGCATTGCGCCGGCGGAGTGTCTTGCCCCCTTCTTTGAGGCCGGCCAGCCTGAAAAGCCGCTTGCAATCATCGCTGCACCAACTCTCCAGTTTTCAACCCCTGCCGTTCGGCCGGATCGGAATTTCGCCAATTTCGGTTCCCGAAATTGCCTATACCCTAGTAGCCCTCGACATCTTCCGTCGCGTTGTTTTGGGAATTTCGTATTCTCCGATGTCTTTGATCCGCTAGGTAGTGTCGGAGTGACACCTGCTCGGTAATAATTGCTCGGATTTGGCTTCGACACCAACATTCGCGTAAAGTTCACGCATAGTTTGCACAGACGAAAAACAATCGAACGCCACCAGATTGAATAGAGGGCAGATTCAATTTAATTGCAGTCTGTTTACGAGTTCTGTTATCCGTTCGTGCCGGGAATTCGTCTTGATAAAATGCTCAAGACCGCTTCTTATCCGCTGATGCGTGGCACCCAAACCTTCGGGTGCTCGTTCTAAAAGCCAGACAAGTTTTTCACAAAGTTCCATTGCTGCTGATTGCTCACCCAGATTGAAGAGAGTCAGTAACAAGTTCCACTCGGAAGTGGATGTGTCGGGGTGCTCTTCTCCCAGAATGCGCCTCCTGCATTTCAGTGCCTTTTCTTGAAGCTCCCGAGCGCTCGTATAGGATCCACGCTCGGAATCATGCCGGGCAACCCACACCGCCACGGTCGCCAAGGCAACATTATCTACACTACGATTGCAGAGTTCTCGCGCGTGGAGAACTTCTAGACTCAACCGTTGATGTGTGCGGATATCGGCAACGTTTGGGAGAATCTTGTTTAGCGCTGCGATGATGCCAGCGCTTAGAGCATTCCTCCGATCTGTATTGCGTTTACCGAATCTAATCGCCCGCGAGACCAGCGTGTGCACCGTTCGAGCATTGTCATCAGATCGCTCGCTGAGCGAAGCTTTTTCCGCTTGAGAAAACGCCAAAGCAGTGCGGTCACGGGCGTCTGTGTCGTCGAGCCCATCAACTATCGAAAACACCGATACCACCAACGAAGTCGGGATCGGCGCCGCCGCAAGCAACGAAGCTATGCGAAGGAAATCCTTGCCTTCGTCACCGAGCGATCTGACGCTTCGTAATAAAGTCGCCGCTACGCTTGGCTCGTGGCCGCTCGGAAAAATGTCAGCGAACTCCACGGCCAACTCCAACTCATCCCGGCTTTGTTTCTCAAGGTCTGAGCGAAAGTCGCCGAAACTTTGCAACCCTGCTTTAGCTTCCAATGCCCGACTACAAACCGCCAAAGCTAAAGGATGGTAACCTAGGTCGGCGGCAATGGCGCGAGCGGCTCTTTCCTCTTCGGGCCCAACAGGTTTTCGGTAACGACAAAGCAATTCATGAGCCTCATTCGGCTCTAACACGTCAAGTCGAATGCTGTTGCCGATGGTCTCATATTCTCGACTTCGTGTTGTGACAAGAGTCTTGCCCAAAGTATGAGGTGCCAGCCAGGCGCGCGCAGCGTCGCTGCTCAGACCGGACGCGAGATCGTCGACGATCCACAGAAAACTATTCTGATGATTCGTGCTAAGTTTCGCGGCTATCGCTGCTTCAATTTGCCTTGAATCTAGGCCGCGTACATCTATGCCGAGTTGAATAGCCAGATCGCGGAACTCGTCGGAACGCACGGCTTCCTGCTGGTCGGGAGTAAGTGTGGGGCGGTTGGCATCGTTCCCGAGAGCCCGTAACCAGAAAAGGCCACCGGGGTACGCCGCACTGAACCGTAGTGCATACTCTTCAGCGAGAAGTGATTTACCGACGCCTCCCATGCCGCTTACCTGGGCTAAACCCGTGGGAGACTCTCCTGTAATTATCGCGCTCTCTGCGCCGTGCAATGCGGAATGAAGTTTCCAAAGGTCGGGAAGACGCCCAACGAAATCTCGGGTCGCCACCAGTTTGCGGCCGTATTGCTGTGGCGGGATCAGAGGAATAATCGCGGCGAGCTGGCTCTTAATGCCAGAGAGTTTCTTGACGACATGGTCCGCGAGCAAGGTGTAGTCGGCGCTAGACTTGGGTGCCTTAGCGTATTGCTCATCGCGAAGCTCGACCGGTTGAATGTGATCGGCGGTCGATTCCGGATTTATTACCCAAACCCGTTGGCGCGGATCGCCTTCGCGTTGAGCCGCGATAAACGCGGCTGTCAACTCCATCTGGCAGGGACGAGATCTGGGATAGTCAACAGAATACCAAGCGAGCAATGTTTTGGAGTTCGCCAGCCCATGGCGAATTTTGTCCGTGATCGGTGCGAATTCGTCGATCTCGTTCTGATCGAACCAAACTGAAACGCCGCGTGATTTGAGAGCATCAACAAGTGGCCGCACACGGTCGCTGTTTTTCCGTCGGTAGCTTACGAATAGATCGTATTGCTCCACGATGTCCGCTCAGCCTTAACGAAACATGTACTTCAATTGCAGAACTCTTAATTACGGATCGTTAGCAAGAATCGCCAATCTTCTGATTGGCTCGTAGGCTATTTCACGGTGGAACCACAGTCAAGTTGATGGAAACGCCGCTTTAAATTGAACAATGCTTCAAGGGCAATCCAGTAGGCGCCATCATTTTAAGGCGGTGTGTACAGAAGCTTGGCTCTACTGATTCCAAATCAGCTGTGCCTGCGTAAGCCTAACACCTGAGTCTGTTTTTCTCGCCTAAAGCGCGAAATATCCGCCGATTTTTCTTAAAATGGCGGATGCCTCCCGTCGCGTGGCGAAATGCCGCCAGTTGCTGTTTGGCTTTACCCATGGATCTGAGCTTCCAGCCCACCCCGGCATCGCACAAGAATCATTTCGCAGAACTTTTAAGCTTTGTGCCTCTGAATGTCTTTGCCAGAAAGCGAAATTGAGTCAGCGCGTCGCGTAGATTGACCGGCTTGAAGGTTTCAAAATAAAGGTCTGCGCCACCTCTTTCAAGAATATGAGCTTGCCAACAGCGGCCGCCAATTGGTCGCGGCACGCTTTCTCGAAGAGCGCGCGAATCTCATTGCCGGGCTCGCTGCGCATGCATCCTACATCATCTGAAGCTCTTCGACTTCGAGCGAGCGAAAATCCAGGGTATCAGGCGTGCTTCTTTTTGTTTCTGTATGCTTCAAAGGCGTCTGGCTTTTTCTTCGTCTCAACTTTGATTCGTGCTCGGCTGCTTGCAGTAACACCCAGCTCGGAACCGATCGAGCGGATCTGGTCTCGCGCCTCCTTTGCAATCAAAACCCAGGGACTTTTTTTCTTGCCACTCTCTGTGTCTTGGGTGTAGCCGCCCTCCTCGAGCATTTTTTCTGCCTTATCCAACGTCGCGAGCGCCGTACAGTACGCCGCAAGGATGCCGAGGTCCACTTTGGAGAGAATACCGGCCTGGTCCAATCGCTTAGCGTGATAATTCCAATACTTTTTTGCTGTTGCAGAAAGAAAATCAGGCTTCTTAGGAACGCCGGTTTCCGGTTTCGGTTCCTGATCGTTAATCGGCCGCCGCCCGGGGTTTCCGTGCAGGTGGTGGATCGTTGCCGGCGTTTTTTTTCGTCCCCTCATCGCGAATTACCTCATTATCCGCGAATCAAGTCAAAATCTCAATTTTGCGACCGTAAAAATTGAGGATCGCGATGGTACATTTGCGGCAGATTTCTGAAGATTTTAGGGGGATAGGGGTCAACTCCAGGTAATCGTTGCAGATTTGTTTAAATCAGCGCCCGGGTTGCGGCTTTTAGTTATTTGGCCTGTGCCTTCGATCGATTATGCTGAAGTAGGTTGAATGAGACGCGGCCGTCATCATCGATGGCGACTATCTCCCCGTCAATAAGCGTGTCGGGTTCAAGACGTTGCCTGCTTGGGCAATAAGCCGAAACTGCTTCGTAAATGTATTCCTGTGTACACTAACTCATACGAGACGGCTTCCGCGATCTCCTCAACATCCGTCGTTCGATCTCCTTCGGCTTAAGAGATCATGTATAACCTCACCTTGTCGCTTAGTAGCACCGGAGTTGTAGCTGTTTAACGTCATCATAAAATTATCGTGTCCAATATCCTGACGCCTTGCTACGAAATCTTCCAGTGACTTGCACAATGTCTCACCGAGCTGCGTTACCCGGGAGCTACATAGATTTGAGTAAGCAGGGGGAGCAAGGTAGCGAACGCAATAAATTCACCGGGCTTAAATTTCCGATAATTTTTTAGACGCCGCGATTGACCCCACTGGCGCCCTACGTTTCAGTGTACCCCAAACAATTTGGCGATTTCTTCAACCGAGCAATTGCGATGGATTTTGACGAGCCGATAATTTGGGCGGCATTTTCTTATGGAAAAGACCGCAACGCCGTGGATATCGGACAGGGCGCAACGCGCACTAACTCACACCTTGACTTTGCGGCTCGCTTCAATTCGTCGCTGTAACCACTGTTGGACTTCGGCTTCCAACCAGCCCACGGCGCGCCCGCCCAGGCTCACTGGCTTAGGGAAAGTGCCTTGCGTAAAATTGGCCGTGCGCTCTGGGCTCATGAGATGAAGCTGGGATTTGAACGAAGTCATCCCGAAGTCCCGCGCCAGCCGAATTGCCAGCGCGTGTCGTCTTTTAGGATCTCAACGGCATTACGGGCTACATCACCACAACGCATTACACCACAACGCATTACGGCTTGACACCTGTATAATTTTGGTGATACGCCGTTCGTAGGGCATCATTGGACCAGTGGTCCGGATAGCGGAACAGCAAGATAAAAATACGATTATGCCGACACCTCTTATCAACAGCAAGAACCTTCTTAGCAGTCTCGATCATGCACTTGTCATTTTGGAAACGATAGGCCATGGCCGTTCCTCTTTGGGTTTGTCTGAAATCGTCCGCAAGACCGAATATGCCAAGACCACGGTCCATAGAGTTCTCCTGACCTTAGTTAGACGAGGCTTTGTACGGAAAGAATATCAGACGGGTCGGTACCAACTCACACTTAAATTGTTTGAGATAGGTAGCACAGCCGTCAGCCAGTTAGGTATCAAGGATGTGGCAAAGCCACATCTGGAGGCGGTCAGAAACTTATCAGGAGAAACGGCTCACTTGGCCGTCATGGATGAGGATGGTGTCTTTTATATAGATAAGATTGAGTCCACTCAGAGCATTCGCATGTATTCGTATGTAGGCAGTCGTGCTCCGATCCACTGTACGGCCGTTGGAAAGGCCTTGCTCGCTTATCAATCGGACGAGAGAATCGAGAAGTTTCTCTCGCCAGGGCTGAAAGCCTATACGCAAAATACTATCCTTACTAAAGACAAGTTCCTGGAAGAGCTACGGAAGATTCGCAAACAAGGATATGCGCTTGACAACGAGGAGCTGGAAATCGGGTTGTTCTGCATCGCGTCGCCCGTGAGGAATCATTTGGGAGAAGTGATTGCGGCAATTAGCATTTCCGGCCCAAAGGTTCGCCTAGGCAAACACAGGATTAAAGAACTGATTCAACTCATCATCAAGACGAGCAGTGAGATTTCTGCTGCACTAGGTTATTCCGAGGCTGCTAGGGCCATAATGGCCGAGCGCAGGTAAAATCGAGGAGAAGTGGATGAACTTGGGGCTTAAAGGAAAGAAGGCCATTGTGACTGCCGCCAGCAAAGGGTTGGGTAGAGCGGTCGCGCTGAGGTTGGCAGAAGAAGGTGTAGAACTTGCGATCTGTGCCCGCGGGCCGGAGAGTTTGGGGCGAACCAAAGACGACATTCAGCGCGCGGGCGGGCGGGTTTTCTCCGCGACCGCGGATCTGACTGATGAGAAGCAAATTAAAGACTTCGTCGCCGGGTCTGCGCAACAGTTGGGAGGCGTCGACATCTTGGTCAATAACGCAGGTGGACCGAAACCGGGAAAATTCGCCGATCTTTCCGAAGCTGACTGGGGAAGCGCTTTCAATCTAACCTTCATGAGCGTCCTCCGGCTCTGCCATGAGGTTATCCCGCATATGCGCAAGCGGGGCGGGGGAAAAATCATCAATCTATCTTCGCTCTCAGTGAGGCAACCCCTGGAGGGGCTCATCTCCTCGAATTCCATACGGCTTGCGGTACTAGGTTTCGCCAAGACGCTCGCGGATGAATTGGCCCCGGAGAATATCACGGTCAACACCGTCTGTCCGGGATTTTCCTTGACCGATCGGCTGAAGGATTACATGGCAAGTATCGCAAAGAGAGAAAATAGATCGATCGATGAGGTCATGAAGAGTTTTGCCGCCAAATCCCCAATGCGGCGTTTGGCAGAACCGCAGGATGTCGCCGACGTGGTCGTTTTCCTGGCGTCGGAGAGGGCAAGCTATTTGACGGGCCTGTGCATCCCGGTAGATGGGGGCACGAGCCGGACTTACTGATCAAGCCAACGAGATCATCTGAACTGGAGGTTTTGCAGAGCATGGATCCGCGGAAACAGTACGAAGGCAAGTTAGCAGATTACCCGCTAACGAACTATCCTGACTATGAGCCTGGCCATCCTCCACGAAGCGAACGCTTGGAGAAGATAGGATTTCTAGATGAGGTCGAAAAGATTTGGGGTAGCAGGTGGGGAGGCAGCGCTGGAATTGGCCGCTTGCGAGAAGTTGCCCTAATCAAGCCAACGGAACACGAAGTGGACCCTTTGTGGGAAAAGGACAGAAACTTTTTTCTTCTGCGGCGCGTTCGCGTCGACATCGACAGGCTGAAACAAGCCTTCGAAGACTATGCTCAGGTGCTTGAATCTCTCGGGGTCCGCGTGCGTTGGATGGAGGCGCCGCAAAGCTGGGGCGCCTACGGTCCCATGAGGAAGCTCTTCATGGGCGCCTTCCCCTTGGTGATTAAAGGCGGGGCGATTATCTCCCGACAAGGACAGGCGTCCTTCATGCGCGGCGTCGAGGTCAACTTCACGAAGTTTTTTGCCGGCATCAATTGCCCCATCCTGCATACCATTCACGGGCACGGGATCTGCGAGGTCGGAGTTTTTGTGCCGATTGCCGAGGACGTAATAATGGGGTTCAAATCATGCGCGTCCAATGATGACGGCCTGGAGCAGGTTCTCTCCGTGTTCAAGCGCAGCGAGGTTAAGGAGATGCCAGTCGCGCATTCAACGACGATCATCGATGATTTTGAAGCAGGGGGAGAATTCCACGTCGATATGGTTCTTGGCGTTGTCGATATTAGAAAAGTCGTCGTGTATCCGGGTTACCTCGACTACAACATCTATCGCTGGTTTAAGGAGCGAAAATTCCAGATCATCGAAGTTCCCAAAGAAGAGCATCATAAATTCTATCCTGCTAATTTAGTGCTGATCGAACCCGGTAAGGTCATCATGGCCAAAGGAGCTACTGAGACAATCCGCCGAGTCAGAGAAGCCGGGGTAGAAGTCATAGAATTGGACACGACGGGGCTTATGGCCGGGACCAACGGAATCCGCTGTGTGACGCTGCCGTTAGTGAGGGACCCGGGTCCGGGATTGGATTGAGCATAGGCGATCAGGAGCGCTGATGAACAAAATCGAACTCACTCTCGCATGCGAACAATATGATCGTACCGATGCCCTTCGGGAAGGAAGAATAGAGCCCGAGGGCATTCACCTTATATACCTCGCGCTGTCGCCCCAGGAAACATTCTGGCGGATGATGAGGCACTTGGATTTCGATGTGGCCGAGACATCTTTTGCGGCGTACATCATCGCGAAATCCAGAGGAGAGAAACGGCTTACCGCAATTCCGGTTTTCCCGTCCCGGGAATTTCGCCATTCAGCCATCTATATCAATGTCAATTCGAAGATTTCCAAACCGAGTGATCTGAAGGGGAAAAAAGTCGGAGTGCCGGAATACCAACTGACCGCCGTGGTATGGGCCAGGGGAGTTATTCAAAACGAATACGGCGTGGATCCTAAGGAGATGCGCTGGTTCACCGGCGGGCAAGAGGAGGCGGGCCGAGAAGAAAGAATCGAGCTCAGAAAGCCTCCCGGGGTCAACATCGAACCGATCCCTAAAGGACGCACCCTGAGTGGCATGTTGGACGAAGGGGAACTGGACGCCGTCATGACTCCTCTCCTGCCGTCGGTGTTCGCGCGCCGGTCGCCTCGGGTGCGCCGGCTTTTTGAAAATTTTCGCGAAGTAGAAAAAGACTTTTACAAGCGGACCGGTGTTTTCCCCATCATGCACACGCTGGCGATGAAGACGAGTTTGTATGAGAAGTATCCGTGGGTTTCGCAAAGTCTTTATAAAGCGTTTAGCCAGTCGAGAGATGAGGCGATTAAAAAACTGTATGACACGAATGCCCTTCGGATCACCCTGCCATGGGTGGTTGCAGAGGTAGAGGAGGAAGCGAATTTTTTAGGGGACGATATTTGGCCTTTCGGAGTCGAGCCTAACCGGAAAACGATCCAAACGTTTATCAGCTATCTCGATCAGCAGGGGCTCTTGGAGCGTCCTGTCACGATCGAAGAGCTTTTCGCCGCCAATACCTTTGACATGTACAAGACCTAGAATGGAGACCAGCATGAGCGCCAATACATTAGCCATAACCAATATCGGGACCATTGTCTCCGGAGACATCGAACGACCTCTAGTTGAAGGCGATTCGATACTGACCGAGGCAGGTGAAATCAAAGCGATCGGCAGGCGCAAGGATCTGAATGTCGAGCAAGCCGGCACGCTGATCGACGCCGATGGAATGACGGTAATCCCGGGATTGATCGACCCGCATGTCCACCCAATGTTAGGGGATTGGAACCCGCGGCAATCAGTCATGGGTTGGATGGAAGGAGCGCTGCAGGGAGGCGTCACCTCAATGCTCTCGCAAGGGATCGTGCATCTAGAAGGGCGGCCGACGGACGCATTCGGTACCAAAGCCATGGCTATTCTTACATCGACAGTCTACCGCAAGTACCGGCCCGGCGGAGGACTCAAGATGCTGAGCGGCTCAGTGATCCTTGAGGAAGGGCTAACCGAGCAAGACTTTAAGGAGATGTCTGAAGCCGGAGTGAGCCTGGTTGCTGAGATCGGCGGATGTGGAATCTACAAATACGACGAAGTGAAGCCGATGATGAATTGGGCGCGTAAGTACGGAATGAAGGTTCCAATGCATTTCGGTGCGCCTTCATATCCCGGTTCAGTGCGATTTTGGGCCGACGAAGTTATTCAATATCAACCCGATGTGGTTGTTCATCTTAATGGCGGTCCTGTTACCGCTCCTCTTAAGGAGATAGACAAGGTTCTAGAAAAAACGGATGCGATCGTAGAGATCATTCATTGTGGAAACATCAATGCTTCACGACATATTGCCGGTCGGCTACGCGACGCGAAAAATTTGAAACGCTTGATCATTGGCTCGGACACGCCTGTCGGCCATGGCGCCATTCCTCTCGCTATCCTGAAGACGATCGTTCAGATTTGCCCGTTGGCTGGGATCAGCGGAGCCGAAGGAATTGCATTAGCGACGGGAAATTCGGCTCGGGCCTATGGGTTGAAGAATACCGGCATGATCAAGCCTAGCTACACAGCAGATATTCTCGTTGTGGATTGTCCACGGGATTCTGCGGGTAAAGATTTTCTTTCCGCGGTTGAATTCGGGGATGTACCCGCAATTGGGCCCATCATCATAGACGGGAGAATCGTGGCATCGAGAGGAAGAAACACTCCATTTTCCTACCGCGCCGCGAAAATCCGCACGGAAGCAGGAGCAATACTTGAGCAAGATACAAACGTCATACCGGCAATGTTCCGATAAGAAATTCTAACAGAAAGATAGGATCATGCTTGACAAAGTCAAAGTTGCAACCGCGCAGATCGTTCCTGCTTTCATGAAGAAAGAGGAGACCCTACAAAGGGTCTGTGGTGCCATTCACAAAGCCGCCGCAGAGGGGGCGCAGCTAATTGTTTTCCCCGAGACTTTGATTCCTGGCTATCCCTACTGGCGCAGTCTGCAGCCTGTGTCCCGCTGGAGTCAACTCATGGTTGATTATCAAAAAAATGCCCTCATGATACCCAGCGACGATACCGCACGAATTTGTGAAGCAGCCAAGAAAGCAAACATTATCTGTGCGGTCGGTTGCACCGAAATCAGCGACCGCGTGGGAAGCCAAACTCTCTATAATACGATCCTGTTCGTCGATAATTACGGCAAGATTTTGGGAAGGCATCGGAAGCTCATGCCGACTCATGCAGAGCGGACCGTGTGGGGAATGGGTGACGCCAGCGACCTGCGAGTGTTTGATACAGATATTGGCAGGATTGGCGGACTCATTTGTTTTGAACACCATATCACATTGCTTAAAGCCGCCCTCGCGTTCAAAGGGGAAGAAATTCATTGCGCGGTTTGGCCGGGATGGTGGGTACAAGAGAAACACCCGGGAATAAAGCGAAGATGGAGGGAAGGTGATTCCAAAGACCTGTGCGATCAAGCCCACGCGATTCGCGAATATGCTTTTGAGACGCAGTGCTTTGTAGTAAGCGCAAGTTTATTCATACCTTCAGAGCAACTGCCTGAAGAGTCCAGGGGGTTCGACATTGCCGCCGGAGGCAGCGCGATCGTAAACCCCGCGGGCTTGTACCTGGCCGAACCGGTCCTGAATCGCGAGGAGATCATCTATGCAACTCTCGAAGCTGACGAGCGGAGGGCCATGAAAGCCTATTTCGACGCCGTCGGTCATTATTCCAGGTGGGATGTGGTGTCTTTGTCGATCAGAGAAGAGGCTTGGGAGCCGGTGACTCCGGCGAAATCGCTTAAGGAAGGAGATCGTCATGGGTGAGCTATTGAAGGCCTATTTTGTCCCTAACGGTTCTTACTTGATGCAGGAGGATGAAGACGGAATTCCCGATCCCAGCGTGGATGCACTGCATGAGATCGGCAGGGAGATTCGAGAAGAATTAAAAGCCGACGTTATGATTGCCGTCTCGCCTCACTGGCAGACCAAGAGCGGATTCTATGTCGATCCAGGTCGATATCATACCTCGTTCACCGATTATCCGTTGCTTCCAGCGAAATGGGGAAGGCGGCCTTTCTCGTATGAAGCGGAAGGAGATCCCGAGTTGGCGTTAGGAATCGTCGAAGCCGCGAAGGCCCTGGGTCTCAATGCGGGAACCAAAACTTACGGGCTGGATCACGGCGCTTTCTGTCCGGTGAAGGTTATGCACGTCAATTGCAAAATCGTGCCCGTGACCATCACGCAGCGGCCTTTCAAGGAATGCCTGGTTTGGGGAAGGGCTATTAAGGAAGCGGTAGAGAAAAGTTCCCGCAGAGCCGTCCTGGTAGCGCCGGGAAACCTTACCCATCGCTTGGATCTTCGCCACGACAACGAAGCCGAAGCTTACCTGGATCAAGGAAAGAAATTCGATGAGCTGGTGATCGATCTGATAACGGCCGGCAAATTCGACGAGATCGAGAGAATCGATCCCGCGTTGGTGAAGGCGGCTGCGCCGGAAGCCGGACTTCGGCCTTTGATTTTGATTCAGGGCGCCACCGGCGGACAGCCGGGGAAGCTTCTCTGCTATCACGGTATGAAGTACTCCGTCGGCGACGCTACTTTCGACTTCGCTGTACAGGCCTAACAAGGAGGGAGGAGATTTATGGCCGAGCGAGAACAGTTTGGCGCGGATTTCATTTACGACGCGAAGCAAAAAAAGGCGATCCTTTGGGGAAAAACCGAGAACGGAGCCGAAGCGCAGCTAGAGCTGATTCGCCGCAACGAGGACGACTCGCACGATGCTGTGCTGATCGTCGGCAACAAGGAAAATGACAAGTTCGTTTTGCGGGAAGAGGAGGTCGAGTATCTCAATGACGGTTTCCGGCTCAAGCAACCGGCGGTCAAGATACTAGTGGACCAGGTGTCCGCGGCGAAGTTTCGCGGTTTTACCAAGGGAAACATTCCCACGCCGGACATTCCCAGTGACTCGCTTCCTTGATCTAGACTGGGACGGTAAGGAGGATTCAATTGAGCGTAGCAGAAAAACTTAAGGAACTAGGAGTCAATGTCCCGGAACCTCTGCCAGCCATGGGATCCTATGTCCCTGCGGTTCTGGCGGGAAATGTGCTGTTTGTCGCCGGTCACCCGCCGGTTGAGAACGGGAAGATCAGATACAAAGGCAAAGTCGGGAAAGATGTAACATTAGAGGACGGCCGCCACGCTGCCCAACTCTGCATCATCAACTGCCTGGCAGCCGCGCGCGGCGTGCTCGGCGACCTCGACCGGATCGAAAGAGTGGTCAAGCTGACCGGGTACGTTAACTGTCTGGCCGATTTCGAGAAGCACCCTGATGTGATCAACGGCGCCTCCGACTTGCTCGAGAAGATCTGGGGAGAAAACGGACGTCACGCGCGCGCCGCGGTGGGCAGCATCTCGCTCCCCGCCGATATCTCCGTCGAGGTGGAAGCGATCTTCAAGGTCAAGGGCTAAAAGCGCAAGCTGATAATCATCAGAATTCAATTTGGGAAATCGATCATGAGACGAAGAATACAGTGCTGCATGAACGCTTGGTTCCGAGGCCAAGCTTATCGCCGTTTCTCATAGAGATCATCAATTCACAAACGTGAGTCGCGCTCGGTTGTCGCTGACATTTCGGATTGGCTAAGAAATTATCGCCCGCGGGATCCATAGAACGGCAAATCGATGAAGATTGCGAATTGATGCGAATGGCCCGATTTTCTTTAAGCGAGGGAACGATCCGATGGCAACAGAAGTTTTTGACGACCTTCAAGGATTCATCGAAGCTGCGAAGCAAGTGAGCGAGTGGAGGGAAATCAACGGGGCCGACTGGAACCTCGAGATACCCGCGATCATCGAAGCGGCCTCTGAACGTATCCCCCAACCTCCGATGCTCATCTTCGATCAGATCAAAGGCTATCCCAAAGGCTATCGTGTCTTAGGATGCGCCTTTTCATCTCATAAACGCGTCGCGCTCGCCCTGGGTCTACCCTCCGATAAGAGCAAGCTGGAGCTCGCTCGTCTCGCCTCACGAAAAATTCGGGACGCCCGGCCCATTCCACCCCGGGAAGTTTCTAAAGGTCCGATCACGGAAAACGTCATCAGTGGAAGCGAAGTCGATCTCTTTAAGTTTCCCGCGCTGCGTAGCCACCCGGGCGACGGAGGTCGATACATCGGGACGGGAGATATCATCGTCAATGCGGACCCGGAAAGCGGTTACGTCAACCTGGGGACTTATCGCGTGCAAGTCCACGAGCGAAGTCTTTTGGGATTGTGGATGAGCCCGGGCCAGCATGGAAGAATGATCTGCGCGAAATATTGGGAAAAAGGAAAGAGTTGCCCCATCGTCGCTACGTTTGGCCAGGATCCGCTCACTTTCTTAGCTTCGAATATCAAAATCCCCTGGGGGAGCTCAGAGCTTGACTTCATCGGAGGCCTACGCGGACGGCCCTTGGAAGTCATCAAAGGATCGTTTACGGGTCTGCCCATCCCGGCGCATGCCGAGATTGCGATCGAGGGAGAAGTGCCTCCGCCGAGCGAGGAGGCGCGCGATGAAGGCCCGTTCGGGGAATGGCCGGGGTATTATTCCGGCGGCTCGATCGGGACAGGAGAGCCACAGCCCGTTATCCGAGTCAAAGCGGTATATCATCGAAACCAACCGGTCATCGACAACGAAGCTCCTCTCTGGCCCGGCACGGTGATGATGGATTTGAACATTCGAGCGGGTCTCTTGTGGGACCAAATGGAGAGCGCGGGCATCCAGGACGTCGTCGGAGTATACAGCCACACCCATTATCTTTACGTGATTTCGATAAAGCAGAAATATGCGGGCCATGCAAAACAGGCGGCGCTGGCGGCCATCGCCGCATCGGCGGCAGCGAGGAATGGCCGATACGTCGTGGTCGTCGATGAAGACATTGATCCGACGAACTTAAAAGAGGTCCTCTGGGCCATGATGACTCGCGTCGATCCGGCGACCGATATCGAGATCGTCGACGGATGCTGGAGCACCCCGCTCGATCCGCGCATGCCTCCGGAAAAAAAGAATTCAGGGGATCACACCAACAGTCGCGCCATATTCTACGCGGTGAGACCGTTTACCTGGCGCGGTCAATATCCCAAGGTTTCGAGATTCCAAAAGGAAGCGCTCGACGATGTCGTGAAGACTTTCGGCCACGTACTGCCGTTTCCGCCGATCGGCAGCACTTTCACCATGGCGGGAAGCTTCTAGGGATCGCGGCAATGCTTATGGCGGATCGGCAACAGAGCGTGAAGTTCGGAACCAAACTCTCCTTGCTTCTTGCCGGGCTTTTCCTGTCGGCTCTTCCCCGATCGGATCTCTGCGCTCAATCGCCAACCAAAGTCAAAGTGACTATGGCCGCGAAATCGTTCAGCACGCTTCCCTGGTACTTTGGTCAGGCCAAAGGGATCTTCCGAAAAGAAGGTGTGGACCTCGAATTGATCGTCATGAGGACACCCATAGCCATTGCCGCACTCACACAGTCGGAAGCGGAGTACACGTCTGCCGCGGGTGGTGGAATGCGGGCGGCGATAAGGGGCGCGCCGCTTCGAGCCGTCATGTTTATTCAAACCCGCTTAAGCTTTAGCCTGGTAGGACAACCGGGGATGAACGCCAAGAAGATCAAGACCGTAGGAATCAGCGGGTTCGGTTCTTCAGCGCACTACGCCGCGATTGCAGTGATGAAAAAGCTCGGTCGCGGCATGCCGGGCGATGAAATCACATATATCACTACGAACAGTACCGCACAGAGTTATGCGGCTCTCACGGCCAAGGCGATCGACGCGGTTGTCCTGACGCCGCCCTTCACTTCAATGGCCACGGTGACCGGACATGTTGAACTAGGCGATGCTTTCGACATGCGTGATATCCAAGGCGGCCTGATGACCAGGGCACGACACATTGCAGAGCACCGGGATCAAGTCAAGGCGGTGATTCGCGGCGCCGTCAGGAGCATGGACTATATTTCACGCCGTGAGGATGAGTTCATGGATTACGTGCAAAAAGAGTTTAACATCGACCACCGGGTTGCGGCCCTCAGCTACGCGATTCTGAAACGTGTTCTTACGATCGATGGCGACATCGACGAGCCGGTGTTGAAGTCTTTAGTCGATAACATGAAGCAAGATGTAAAAGTAACCGAAGAGGTTCCACCGGATCGGATCGTCGACCTTGCGCCTCTGCGCGAAGTGCAGCAGGAGCTCAACATCAAGAGAACGAAGTAGGTAAAGGGCGTGCAGAAAAAACTGGAGGTTTTATGTCAGAAGGAGCGATGAGTCCGGTCAATTTTTACAAGGAGTGGGCCTCTTCGCAGGGCATCCCAATTCTTGAAGGTTATTTTGTTGAAGACGTGTACACCCTTGGGCTCGAGCCATGGGCGGACAAAGGCGGAAATGGCGCGCTGATCAATCTTTTAGGATCAGGCGAGAGCAACGACGCGTACCTGTGCGAAATTCCCCCAGGGAAGAGCCTGAAAGCCGAGCGGCACATGTACGAGGAGATGATTTACGTTCTCAAGGGACGAGGGGCGGCGAGCGTATGGGTGGACGGTTCTCCCAAACAGACCTTTGAATGGCAGGAGGGGAGTCTGTTTGCGCCTCCTTTGAACACGTGGCACCAGCTGCACAACGGGCAGGGGAATGAGCCGGCGCGCTTTTTGGCCGTGACCTCCGCTCCTATGGTGATGAATCTTTTTCACAATCTCGAGTTTGTTTTTGATAACCCGTTTGTATTCGCGGACCGCTATCAACCCATTGCGGATTACTTCAGCCCCAAAGGAAAGATGCATTTTGATCCGATCACGAATGTCACCAACATATGGGAAAGCAACTTCATAGCAGACGTAAACACCCTCGAGTTAGTCGACTGGAAAGAACGCGGCGGAGGTGCAAGCGCGACAAGGTTTGAACTTTCCGGGAACACGATGGCCTCTCACACCTCGCGCTTCGCTGTTGGGGTGTACAAGAAAGGCCACCGTCACGGGCCCGGTGCGCACGTCCTTATTTTGGAAGGCAAGGGCTACTCTCTGATGTGGCCTGACAGCAGTGAAAAGCTCCGCTTCGACTGGAAGCCGGGCAGCATCGTGGTTCCGCCGGAAATGTGGTGGCACCAGCACTTCAATGCCGGAAAAGTTCCTGCTCGGTACTTAGCCCTGAGATGGGGCAGTCGCAAACACCATTTCTATCTAGCCCAAAATGAGGAGATGATGACGGACTCTGCCGACGGAGGCCATCAGATCGAATATAAGAATGAAGATCCCGAAGTCAGGCGATGGTTTGAGGACGCCCTGGCGGCGGAAGGTGTACAGAGTCAGATGGACCGATATTTTAAGCAAAATTAAACAAATTATAAACACAAAGGGAGGAAGTACTATGCGTCAAGGTTTGCGGGATTTTGTCGAGGAAATGAAAAAAAGACGACCCAATGAAGTCGTCCACGTTCGCGATGAGGTTGATCCCAAATACGAGGTCACTGGGATCATGTTGGAAGCCGAGCGTCATGGTCATTATCCGTTGTTTCTTTTTGATCATATCAAAGGCTCCAACATTCCGCTCGTTACGGGAGTTATTTCGCACCGGAAGAGATTTGCCGATGCCCTAGAGGTTCCGCTGGAGCAGGCGACCCAAAAATACATTGAGCGGAGCACAAAGAAGATCGCTCCGCGTGACATCGGCAAGGCTCCTTTCCATGCCAATGTTCAAACGGGTTCCCAAGTCGACCTAACCAAGCTTCCACTTCTGACCTATTTTCCGGTTGACCCGGGCCCGTACATTACTGCCGCTATGGTTGTGACCCGTGATCCCGTTACGGGCACGGATACTTTGGGCTACCATCGTTGCATGCTTAAGGGAAAGAACAAGCTTGGTATCAGCCTTCACAGTCGGCGCCGCGTGTGGGAATACCAGCAACGCGCAGAAGGGCTCAAACAAGATTTGCCCGCTGCCATTTGTATCGGGTTACACCCTATTCACTCCTTGGCCTCGATGGCGCTCTTGCAATACGACGAGAGCAAGTTTGAGCTGATAGGCGGTCTCTTCGGAGAAGCCATGGAGATGGCGAAGTGCAGCACAATCGACCTTATGGTTCCTGCGCAGACTGAAATTGTGTTGGAGGGCAGAATCCTGTCTGGTGTCCGCGAGCCGGAAGGACCGTTTAGTGAGTTCACAGGTTTTTCATCTGCCCGGAGTACGCAGCATGTTTTCGTTGTCGATGCGGTCTCATTTCGAGACAATCCTATCTATCAGAGTATCTGCTCGGGTTTTGCCGGAGACCACAATACTGTCATGGGATTTACGCGTGAGTTTGACATCTATGAAGCGGTGCGGCGTACGGTTCCCAACGTTAAGGCGGTTCATGTGCCGATTTCAGGATGCGGCATTTTTCACTGTTACATATCCATAAAAAAGACCGCCGAGGGTCAGCCCCAGCAGGCGATTTACGCCGCCTTTGGAATCGACCATGGGTGCAAGTTTGTCATTGTGGTGGATGACGACGTCGATGTGTTCAACGAAAAAGACGTTCTATGGGCTTTGTCCACTCGGATGCAAGGTGATCGCAGTATTATGATATTGCCCCGATCCATGGGCGTTATTTTGGATCCTTCGGCCACAGAAAAAGGTGTCACAACGAAAGTAGGAATCGATGCAACTCAGCCATCAGGCCCTTATGCTCAGCGCTTGGACCTCGATGCTGATACGAAATCCAAAGCCGCGAAGACGTGGGAGCAATTACGATCTCAGATGGCAGGATAAAGACTTTTTGGAATAACCTCATTCGGTTCCGATAGACGATTAGAATGGCCAAGTTCGGTAAGTTTAAAGATATAGGAACAACCCAACATATCGAATGGAGGAAAGAAAATGATCATTGATTTTCATACTCATATTTATGCCGAAGAGGAGCCAGCTTGGAGTTTTGCTGTTTGTCCGGCGGAAACACTTATTAAGTCCATGGATGGGACGTATCTACAAGATGGTGAGCCGATTAAAGTAGCCAAGTCGGTCGTCCAACCCACGCCTGGAATTACGATTATTCCTCACCTTAGCTTCCGTGAGCAGCACCAGTACGTGATCGACAGTGTCCGGGCCCACCCGGATCGCCTCATAGGGGCCATGATGTTCAACCCGCACAAGGGTGTTGCGGCCGGCTGTGACGAGCTGCGCTATTTAGTGAAAGAGCACGGATTCAAGATGGTGAAGTTGCATCCCAACTTCCACACCTATTTTCCGAACAAGGCTAAAAACCTGAGCTATCCCATCTTGGAAGAGGCCCAGAAGCTCGGGATCTCTGTCATGATCCATACGGGCGATACTCCGTTTTCTCTGCCCTCATTAATGGCTCCTCTGGCTCGAGATTTTCCTCAGGTCCCGATCCTCTTGGGACATATGGGCGTGCAGAAGCTGGCTCTGTCGGATGACGCCATTAACGTAGGGATGCACTACGACAACGTCTTTTTAGAGATGAGTTGGGGGCCATTGAATCGAGTCAAGGAAGCCGTTGAATTTTTAGGTACGGATAAGCTCATATTTGGAACAGACAGCCCATTTAACGATGTGGGAGTTCATGCGCGTATCATCGATGTGTTGGGTCAACCTCCGCCATGGGGAATGAACCTTTCTCGCACGGACCGGGACAAGATTCTCTATAAGAATGCGGAGCATCTTCTTGGCATCGAGTTAAAGTAGGTCGAGGCGGTGTCAGACTGGACAGAAAGGGTAGGCCCAATGAGAATTTACGACGGATCGAATATCGTGCTCATAGCTTTTACTTTTTTCTTACTTTGTTCCGACTCAAGTTTCGCCCTCACAAAGCTACGTGTTGGGCTCGCTGGCTTAAGTAATGAGTACATTGCCGTTTATGTAGGCAAGGAATTGGGGCGGTTTAAAGAGCAGGGTCTCGACATCGAGATCATCACGTTTTCTGGTGGAAGCTCGATGCTTCAAGCAATGCTGGCGGGGGAACTGAATATCATAGTGGTCGGCGGAACCTTCGTTCAAGCAGCACTTCGGGGAGCGGATCTCGTGGCTGTTGCCACCCCTGTAGATACCTTTCCATACGCGTTGGTAGTTAAGTCCTCTATAGAAAAACCAGAACAACTGAAAGGAACAAAGCTAGGGATCAGTAGATTCGGTACCGCGAGCGAGCTTGGATTACGGGCAGCTCTCAGAAAGGTGGGAGTAGATCCGGAAACATCGAAAATTACTATTATGCAGGTAGGTGACCAGGCTAACCGGTTCGCAGCTCTTCAATCAGGCAACATTGACGGCACAGTCTTGGTCCCCCCGTCAACATGGGTTGCAGAGAAGTTAGGTTTTAGGGTCCTTTTGGACATGGCCCAACTTAAGATCCCTTTCCCCCAGCAGAACGTGGTTACAAGGAGAGGTTTTATCGACAAGAGTCCGGAAGTGGTGGAAGCTTTTTTAAAAGGCTTTGTCGCAGCTATCCGAGACGCCAAAATCGAAAAGGAAAAGACCGTGAACGTTATGGCCAAGTATCTGAGACTCGATATGGCAAAAGATCGTGATCTTTTAGAGGCCGCGCAAAGAGATCTAGCTGTTAAACAAATTCGTCAGAAACCTTATCCAGCGCTTGAAGCGATAAGGGTTGTTCTGGGTCAGTACTCAAAGGAACCAAAGGATCCGAAGGAATTTGTCGACGAACGTTTTATGAGAAAACTTGACGAGAGCGGCTTCATCGATGCCCTCTATCGGTAAGGGGAAAAGTCACCTTGAGGCTTCCACCATCTGTAAGCTTTTATGAAATCTCCTCCTTTTGATTATCAGGATCCCCACACGTTGGATGAAGCGCTTTCTATCCTTTTCCAGTACGGGGATGATGCCAAGGTTCTTGCCGGGGGACAAAGTCTGGTTCCCCTAATGAACTTCCGTCTAGCCAGACCTGCGGTCGTCGTGGACATCAACCAAATACAGGAACTGTCTTACATTATAGAGAATGGAGGAGAGGTGCGCATTGGCGCGATGACTCGTCAAGCGAATTTAGAAACCGATGATGGAGTCAAACGAAACTATCCGCTTTTGCCCGATGCCATCGCTCATATTGCCCATTCGGCAATCCGTAACCGCGGAACCGTCGGTGGCAGCCTTGCCCATGCAGATCCAGCAGCGGAGCTTGCCGCCGTGGCCCTCTGTGCCGACGCGGAGCTAAAAATCCGCAGCCGAGATCAGGTACGTTGGGTGGCGTCAAGAGATTTTTTTCAGGGCCCCTACATGACGTCTCTTGAACCGATAGAAATCTTGGAGGAAATCAAATTCCTTAAACCTCCCGTGAGGGCACAAACTATTTTCTTAGAGTTCTCACGGCGTGAGGGTGATTTTGCATTAGCCGGTGTAGCTGTAATTCTAGAAACTAACGAGGACAATTTCTGTCGTCAGGCGAGGATTGCCTTGTGCGGTGCAGGGTCAGTTCCTTATCGTGCTGCTGCCGTCGAGAGAGTCCTTATGGGAGAGCGACTGACACTAAAAATCATCAAGGAAGCCGTTTCAGTCGTAACAGAAGGCTTGGAGTCCTATAGCGATGTTCATGCCTCTTCCGGGTACCGCGAACACCTCGCACGCGTCCTGACCTACAGAGCCTTAGAGATGCTAATCGAAAGTGCAGAGAAACAAACACGCACTGAAAAGAGCGAGAGTTGAACGAAATGGGGCATCAGTCCGTAGGCCAACCTTTGAAAAGAAAGGAGGACCTGCGCCTCCTCATCGGTAAAGGGAACTTCGTGGACGACTTCAAGCTTCCCCATATGGCTCACGTGGCTGTTCTGCGCTCGTCTTATGCGCATGCCAAGATCTTGAAGATCCATGTTAGCAAAGCGCGCCATACAAAAGGAGTCCTGGCCGTCTTCACATCTGCCGATTTAGGGCATCATAACCGCTCTTTCCCGCTTCTTGTTCCGCACCCATCCCTTCGGGGTGTTACGCCCAGGCCATTGGCTGAAGGAAAGGTATGTTATGTGGGTGAGCCGGTAGCAGTCGTAGTCGCTAACACACGGGCCGTTGCCGAAGATGCTCTCGATATGATTGGGATCGACTACGAGCCGTTACCCGCGGTGGTGTGTTCCGAAAAGAGCCTCGAACCGGAAGGTCCAATCGTTCACGAGAGCATCGGCAGCAATCTGGCTGCGCATCTGGCTCAGAGTTCCGGCGATGTTGAGGAAGCAATGAAACAGGCCGATCTCGTCATTCGAGAGCGATTTTTCCTAAAACGTGGAAGCGGTCAATCAATTGAGGGGCGCGTGATTTTAGCTCGTTATGAACCCCGCATGGGAACCTTCACGGTATGGGCCGCGACCCAAGCACCGCACCTCCACCGGCGAATCCTTGCAGAGCTCTTTTCCTGTGGGGAGGAAAAGATCCACGTGATTGTCCCTGATGTTGGAGGTGGCTTCGGACCCAAAGGAATCTTCTATCCGGAAGATTTTCTCGTTCCCTATATCTCCTATCGGCTCTCTCGCCCGGTAAAGTGGGTCGAAGATCGAAGAGAGCATTTTCTCAGCTCTGTCCATGAAAGGGAGCAAGTTCATGAAGTAGAACTGGCCTTGCGCAAAGACGGAACTTTTTTAGCTTTTCGAGATCACGTTATTGTCGACATGGGAGCATACGTTCCCTGGGGCATTATTGTACCTTCGGTAACTCTGAGTTCGCTTCTGGGCCCTTATCGGATTCCCAACTTCTCCCTTGAAGCTGAGGCCGTGTATTCCAATAAGGTTCCTATCGGTCAGTTAAGAGGAGCAGGCCGGCCTCAAGCAGTATTCGTCACCGAGCGCATGGTTGATATTGCCGCTGCCAAACTCGGAATTGACAGGGTCGCCATTCGCTTTAAGAACCTCATCCAACCCGGAGAGCTGCCCTATACGCCCGGTCTAGTCTATCGGGATGGAAGTCTAATGACCTATGACAGTGGAGATTATCCGAGCTGTCTCCAGCGTGCACTGCTGCTTTCGGGTTATACAGGGTTTCGTCCTGAGCAAGAGAAGGGCCGGGAAGAGGGACATTTTACTGGACTCGGTATGGCTTGCTTCGTTGAGGCATCAGGGCTGGGTCCCTTGGAGGGGGCCTCTGTGAGAGTTGAGCGCACTGGACGGGTCGCTCTTGCGGTGGGATCGCCAGCCCAGGGACAAGGACATGAGACAACGCTTGCTCAAATTTGTGCGGACGAGCTTGGTACGGGGGTGGAAAGCGTCGATGTCACATTAGGAGATACGGAACGTCTCTCTTATGGTACGGGTACCTTTGCTAGCCGCACGGCTGTTGTGGGAGGTAACGCAGTGAGCATGGCTGCGCGTGCAGTAAAAGAAAGAGCGATTCGAATAGCATCAAAAATTTTGGGAGTGGGGGTTGAGGGCCTTGAGCTTGCGGGGGGGAAAGTCTTCAGCAGAGGAATGCCGGCCAAGTCTATCCCTTTGGGCGAAATTGCTACCATCGCATCTGGTTCCGTTCCGGGAAGCTTATTTCCTGAAGGGATCGAGCCAGGCCTCGAGGCGACTTGCTACTTCACGCCCCCACACCCCACTTACGCGAATGGTGCCCACGTCGCGGTGGTGCAGATCGATCCTCAGACCGGTTTCGTGAAAGTCCTGCGCTATGCTGTGGTTCATGATTGCGGAAGGGTCATTAATCCGATGATCGTGGACGGGCAAATCCACGGAGGAGTTGCGCATGGTATCGGCGATTCTCTATTTGAAAACATCCAATACGATGAAAACGGACAGCTCCAAACGACATCTTATCTTACTTATCTGATTCCGACAGCATATGACGTTCCATATATCAAAACGGAGCACGTTGAGATTCCCTCTCGATTCAACCCTCTTGGGGTCAAGGGGGCTGGGGAAGCCGGCGCGATTGGTGCTCCGGCTGCAATAGCAAACGCGATCGCAGATGCCCTTTCACCGTTCGGCGTGCCGATTCAAGAATTTCCTTTGATTCCAAGTCGGATCTGGGAATTGATCAATGAAAAGAGCTTATCTGACGAAGCAGTCCAAGGATAATTCGCTTCGACAACCAAGGAAAGCAAATCGAAAGGTATACTATGAAGGTTCTAATACTCAATTATGAACAGGTAGAAGATATTATCATGTCAGATACGGGACTTCGGAATTGCCTGCAGGCCCTTGAAGATATCTACCGTGATTATGGAGTAGGAAAAACGGCAAACCGCACGCGCTCGCACACTTATATCCCTTTGCCCGATCAGGAATCGCATGAGGGAGATCGCTTTTTTTATCACCTGAAGACTCTGGATGGAGGTAGTATGAAGGGAGGTGTCATGGCGCTCAGGATCCACTCCGGTCTCCTACATCATGTCGATGTCGCTGGCATACCCAGAAGAGAATATTATGCCTCGGTTGGAACGGAGCATGGAGAGAAGAAATGGTTGGAATTGGTTCTCCTTTTTAACGTCCAAGACGGACGTTTATTGGCGGTCATGCCTGGCGGTCTCATCCAGAGTATACGGGTAGGTTTGACGAGCGCACTTGGGAGCAAATACATGGCGAAGGAAGGAGCACAAAATGTTGGTCTTTTCGGTGCCGGATGGCAGGCGAAGGCTCAATTGCTTGCTCACCGACTCGTGCGACCAATTCGTCATGTTAAGGTTTACAGCGTCCGTTCGGAAAGTCGAGAACGCTTTGCCAGTGAGATGGAAAAGCTGATGGGCATTGATATTCAAGCAGTCAATGATCCGAAGCAAGTTCTAGATGGTGTTGATATGGTTCTGGCTGCTACGACATCCTATGAGCCTGTCTTCAAGGCCGAATGGCTGACTGCCGGGATGCACTTCACGTATATCGCATCAGGAGAAGTGGACATGGCAGCTGTAAGGCGAGCCGATCGTATTGCCATCCATACTCACCTAGGCGCAAAGAATTACTGGACCGAAGCGGGAGATAACCCGGCTAAACGCTTTGCAGAGCGGTATGTAGAGGACGATATCAGCCGATACCCGGAACTTTCAGATTTGATCCTGGACCGCTACAAGGGTCGCGCATCTCCCGATGAGATCACGTGCTTTGTCAACAACCAAGGAACAGGTATCCAATTTGCCGCGGTGGCCGGGTATGTGTACGAGACAGCAAAGAAAAGAGGGATGGGTCGTCTGGAGGTTTGGGATCATCTATTGCAGCCTACACACCCTTAGCTTCGCGTTGTAGCTGCGCTATCTGTTAGCGCTTGACTATTTCAATCTGGGGAAATCGTAAAGGTATCGTCGACACCGTGGCTCTAGTAAGGAAGGGGGATGCTATGTTCACTCGATGCAGGATCATCGTCTTGATGTTGGCCATCGCGGTAACTGGTTGCTTCCGACTGGCACAAGGCGCTGAAATCAAAAAGGTAAGGATCGCGTTTACAAGCTACACCATAGAACAGCTTCCTTATCAGCTGGCCGAAAAGAAGGGGTATTTCAAGGAAGAGGGGTTAAGCCCGGAATTCATTTACATGCGATCAACGACCATTACCATGGCTTTAGCCAGTCAGAGTCTGCTTTACTCCAGCGGTGCCTCTTCCGGAATTCAAGGTGCCGTAACTGGAATCGATGCCAAAGTCTTATGGGTGGCCTCGTCTAAGACCCTTATGTTTTTGCTGGCAAAGCCGGAAATCAGGCAAGTTTCCGATCTAAAAGGCAAGCGCATTGGGGTTTCAGGCATTGGTGGAGCTTCGGATGTTGGAGCACGTGCGATGCTAGCGGCAAATGGAGTTAACCCTCGAGAGGCGACCATTATTGCTATCGGGCCGACCGAAGCTCGTCTTTTGGCTTTGAAGGCCGGCGCTATAGATGCAACCCCTCTCATCTCGCCGCGTAACTTCCAAGCGGAAACGCTAGGGTTTCGAAACTTGGGGTTTATGGGGGATTTCATGCCTAACGCGTTTGGAGGATTTTCCATGGCCAGCATCGCCTCGAGCCAAGAGCCGAAAATCGTGGAATCCTTGGTCCGTATTGGACTGAAGGGGTTAAGGGTCATGAAACAAGACAGAGCATTCACAGTGAATATCTTGCAAAAGTTCACGAACATGGATGACAAAGAACTCGCTGAACGCACCTATGATGCGAACATTAGATATTTCACGGATGATGGAATTATCTCCGAAGCGGAGCAACGAGAGATTCTGGAAGAATCGAAGAAACAGCTAAAGGTAGACAAGGCCATCCCCTTGAGCATCTTTGATTTCTCCCTAGCTCAGAAAGTGAAAAGTGAATTGGGAAAATGGAGACCTTGAAATTGGGTCCAGTTGAAGAATAAGGAGGATCATGAGAGATGGGTTATCGTGACTTGCGTGATTATCTAAAGAAGCTTGACGAGTCGGGTAAGCTGCATCACGTCACTTGCGAGGTGGACAAGGATTGGGAGATCGCTGCGGTAACACGGGGCGTTTTCCAAGACATTCCGGATTCGCGAAGACCAGCGCTGATGTTCGACCGGATAAAAGGCTACGGTAATCCATTGGTGGTTGGCGTCCTCGGAGGCTCGCTCGACATCTATGCCCTCGCTCTGCAGACAACGGTCGCCGGCATCGAAGACGCCTGGAAAAAGGCCTACACAAAACCAATTCCGCCAGTGAAGGTGAACACTGGCCCGTGCAAAGAGGTGATCGAGACAGGCAAGGACGTCGATGCGCTGGCGTTTCCGATTCCGGTCTGGACGGTAGGCCAAGACCCCAGCCCTTATCTTACCGCGCCTCAGGTGTTCTCCGTGGATCCGCAAACCGGCGTGGGTAACGTCGGAACATATCGCATCCAGATGCGAGAGAAAGCGCGTTTGGGTCTCATGGTGAATTTGCGCCAGCATCTACGAAAGCAAATCGGTCTTTACGAAGAAAAGGGCGCGCCCACTCCTATAGCGATCGTGCTCGGCTCCGAGCCCGCCGTTCCTCTCACGTCGGTCAGCAAGATACCCTATGACATGGACGAGGTCGCGGTGGCGGGCGGTTTACGCGGTGAGCCGGTCGAGGTGGTGCGATGCGAGACCAACGACTTGCTGGTGCCGGCCAACGCAGAGCTGGTCATCGAGGGTTTTATCCCGGCAGGAGTTAGAGAACACGAAGGTCCGTTCGGCGAGTTCACGGGATACATGGGAGTCTCCGGTGATTCCTATGTTGTAGAAGTCACGGCGATTACACGTCGGAAGGACCCTATCATTCACGCCTTCTTAAGCCAGATGCCGCCCAGCGAGAGCAGCACGATCAAGGCGTATGGCCGCGAGCGCGCCATTCTCCGGTATCTTCGAGACCAGCGCGGGATTCGCGTGCGCGACGTACATCTCACCACCGGTGGAAGCTCTACCGCGTTCCTGGCGATCAGTATGACCTCGGAGTTTCCAGGACAGGCCATACAAGCCATGTGGGGAGCTTGGAGCGTCGATCCAGCTCTGGGAAAATTCACCGTCGTGGTGGATTCCGACATCGACGTGCGCGATCCGTTCGAGCTTCAATGGGCGATGTGCTTTCACGTTCAGCCCCAGAAAGACATCTATGTCTTTCGCGACACGCCGGCGATGCAACTCGATCCGTCGGTTGCTCCCGCCGACGTTGAGCAGCACATACGCGAACAGCTTACAGGTTCCAAGGTCGGGATCGATGCGATGCGAAAGTTTCTCTTCCCGGCCGTTGCGATTCCACCGAAGGAGCACATGGTCAAGGTTCGCAGTCAATGGCAGCGATATGGATTCGCTAAATAGCGCCTGCCGGAAATCAAGGACAAGTTGATGAAGCTGCGCCGATTAAAGTCCAAGGCGTTAATTCTTTTCTATGCGCTTCTATTTATTTTAGTTTTTCGCCTCTCCGCGCCAGCCCAGGAGACGGTGGATCCGAAGATCATCGAGGGGGCCAAGAAAGAAGGACAAGTCGTCTGGTATACGATCATGACCCTGGAGCAGGCCAAACAGGTCGCGGACCGGTTTCAGGAAAAGTATCCGTTCATCAAGCCCGCGCTCTTTCGTACGGGAGGGGGTCCGCTGCTGAACAAGATCCTGACCGAAACCCAGGCCGGACGGCATGCGTGGGATGTGGCTCTAGGAAGAGCAGAAATCCTCCTCCCGCTCATGCAGAAGAAACTTCTCGCGCCGTATCGCTCGCCGGAAACAAAAATGATCGACGACGATCTGATGGATAAGCAGGGTTTCTGGACAGCGTATTACGTCAATACCTATGTCTTGGGCTTCAACACGCAGGCTGTAAGGAAGGAATCCGTTCCCAAAAGCTATGAAGCCTTGCTTGAGCCAAAGTGGAAAGGTGGAAAAATTTCGATCGATACCGAAGCGTACGGCATGTTTCAGGGGCTCATAGCAGCATGGGGAAAGAAAAAGGCGGTCGATTACTTTAGGGCCCTGGCGGCGCAAGATCCCGTGGCTAGAAGGGGCCATAGCATGAGAGTTAATTTGACCGCCGCAGGGGAGTATACGTTTGCCCTCGCCTATAACTCGGTGATCCAAAGGATGACTTCCAATCGAGCTCCAATGGATTGGATTCCTCTCGAGCCTGCCGTCGTTCAGATTTATCCGGTGATGCTGGCGGAAAAGGCTCCCCACCGCAATGCCGCCAATGGCTCCCCACCGCAATGCCGCCAATGCCGCCAAACTTTTCATCGATTTTCTTTTATCCAAAGAGGGGCAGGAAATGTTCAGGCAGTTCCAGAGCGTCCCGGTGCGCAGGGACGTCGAGCCGGATCCGCCGCGCCTCTTCAGGGGCTACAAGCGGGTCACAGAAACGCCCGAGAGCTATGAGAACTTTGACGAGACGGTGAAACTCTACTTGGAGATTTTCAAGCTGCGCTAACTTTAGCTGAAACCGCGGGAACTTGGGCTGGAAATTTTTTGAGGAAGGACTAAGGAATGGAAACAGAGCATGGTCCAGAGATCGTCGAAAAAAGCGTCTACACCAAGTGGGTCGAGGCGCAGGGAGTTCCAATCATCAGGGGATTCCACGTTGATGACTTGAGAACAGTCAAGTTGGAGCCATGGGATCGATTAGGAGGTTTAGGAGTTTTTATCAACCTCTTCGGTGATTACGCGACCAATGATGCCTATCTATGCGAGATCCCTCCGGGGAAAAGTTTAAAACCACAGAAGCATCTTTTTGAAGAGATCGTGTTCGTTCTCAGCGGCGCCGGTAAGACGTTGGTCAGAGACAGCGATGGAAGGGAGCATGCCTTCGACTGGAAGCCAGGTTCGCTTTTTGCTCCGCCGATGAATCACTGGCACCAGCACTTCAATGCGGACCCGAGTCAGCCGGCGCGCTACATAGCCGTAACGACAGCTCCTCTGACGTTGAATCTGTTTCATGATCTCAACTTTGTACTCAATAACGACTATGCCTTTAAAGACCGTTTCTTGGGGCCGGAGCTTTATGGCAAAAAAGGCATCTTAAGACCAACGAAACGAATCTCGGAGGCCAACCGGCCGGTCTTCGAGGCAGGGTTAGTGCCCGATGTCAGAACCTTCAAGCTGGGAGACTGGAAAGCGCGCGGGGCAGATAGCCTGAACATGGAATTCGAACTGGCAAACAACACTCTCACGGCTCATGCATCTGAAGTTCCCGTCGGTAACTACAAGAAAGCGCACCGTCATGATCCCGGCGCGCATATCATTCATCTTACTGGCAACGGCTATTCGCTTCTTTGGGCAGACAAACGGGAGAAGGTAAAAGTGGATTGGCATGAATTTACGCTGTACGTACCGCCCAATTATTGGTGGCACCAGCATTTTAACTGCAGCAATTCGCCTGCCCGATACCTTGCGATTCGTTGGAATAGTAAAAAATATCCGATCTGGGGGGAACTCCCTCTAGACCGGGATGCGAAAAAAGGCGGAGACCAGATCGAGTACGAGGACGAAGAGCCGGAGATTCGGAAGATGTTTAACGAGGCGCTGGCAAAGCAAAAATAACTTAGTTGCCTTTGATGATTAGACGTTTTCAGAAGGAGGCGTCGCGATGCGATTTTCGATGAAGTCTTTCATGATTTTTTTGCTGCTTTGCCTGTTATTTTACAGAGTAGATTCGGCGCAAGCAGCCGAGTATGCCATACCAGGACCGCGAGATAAGCTAACCATCAGCTATTCCGCTGTGAGTCCCAGCTTCGGAGCGTTATGGCTTGCAAAGGAATCGGGTTTTTTAGCTCGCAACGGCCTCGATGCTGATTTGATTTTCATTCAAAGCAGCCCTACGAACATTCAAGCTCTTATCAATAATGACGTCCAGATATCGGTTTCGGGATCAGTTGGGGTGGTTAACAGTGCGCTATCAGGTCTTGATCTGATTTTTATCGGCGGCATGTACCAGTCGATGCTGTACCATCTCATTGCGGATGGTTCCATAAAAACACTAAAAGACCTTAAAGGCAAAAAAATCGGCGTTAGCCGATTCGGCTCGTCTTCACATTATGCCGTTGAAGCCGTGCTCGAAAAATTCGGCATCGACCCAAAAAAAGATGTCACGATTCTTCAGGTCGGCAGCGAAAACGTCCGCGCCGCCGCTGTGGCCAAGGGGGCCATACAAGCTACGGTAATCACCCCGCCTCTCAATCCGGCTCATAAGAAGCTCGGCCTACACACTGTGATCAGCCTCAAAGAAGCTGATATTCCTTATCTGGCGGACGCTATGATCGTCAGGAGAAGCTACTACAATGCGAACCCGCGTCCGGTAAGAAGATTTCTCCGCTCGATGATCGAGGCTTTTGCCTTTTATAAAAAGATAGAGAACAAAGCCGCCGTTATGAAGGTCCTGGCAAAATATCAGGGACTCGATCCTCAAAAGGATAATGAATTCCTGAGCGAGACCCGCGACGTCTTCGCAAACGAATTTTACAGCAGGACCCCGAATGTCTCGCGAGACGGCCTGACCGCTGTGATGAAGGAAATCGGACAAAGAACCCCGGAAATCTTGAAGCTGGACCCCGAAAAGATGATCGATGATAGCTACCTCGTAGAGTTGGAAAAGAGCGGCTTCGTGGGCAGTTTATACAAATAAGTTTGGATGAAATGGATACCGCTGTTTGTGCAAGATACGCAGGTAAATCTGCACGCGCGTGATATTGTCTTGCGCTCGATTCGGGCGAGCGCCAACAAGAGTAAGGAAATTTTAAAAAGCTACAACAGGGTTTCGAAAAGTGCTTGATAGCCCGGAGGGACTGGGATTAATTACCTAAAGGGCGATGGGGATGGGCATGCCTCCGTCAAGAGTTAAACTGGGGAATCCGTACCGAATGAGGGGGGCTACCGATATCGAGGGCGGGTGACTTTTACCTGCTAAGGATTCGCAAGCCAACTGATGTAATACGACCATATCGAAGAACAATTTTTGAAAAATGTTTGAGAGTTTTGGTGATGTCGGCAATCCCGTCGTCCGTCTAGATGGGAATGCTAAAGTTGCAGGAGAGACCCGTTACACTGCGGATCTTAGCCTCCCCGGAATGATCTGGGGGAAGGTCCTGAGGAGTCCGTTTCCTCATGCTCGTATCGTGAAAATAGATACCTCGCGGGCTGAATCCCACCCTGGAGTTTTGGCAATCCTGACAGCGAAGGATATCCCCGACGTGTTAGTGGGACGTAGTCTTCACGATACGCCGATACTGGCGCGCGATCGAGTCCGCTTTATAGGAGAAAAGGTTGCCGCAGTTGCGGCGGAGGGTCCCCTTGTGGCGGAGGAGGTCGCAGCTCTCATCGACGTGGAGTACGAAGAGCTGCCGGCAGTCTTCGATCCGTTGGCGGCGATGAAGGACGACGCACCCATCCTGCATGAAAATATGGCCTCCTATGTCAATCTCCCCCAAAGGGTATCCGACATCCCCAACGTCCACTCCCATATTCAATGGCGATGGGGAAATTGTGACCAGGGTTTCGCGGAATCCGATTACATCTTCGAACAGACCTTCACCACTCAGAGGGTTCACCAGGGATATCTGGAGACTCACGCGAGTGTGGTTCAAACCAGCCCTAAAAACAGGATTCTGGTCTGGTCGTCGAACAAAGTGCCTTTTCTAACAAGAAAGTATCTTGCGGAGGCAGTGGAGGTGGAGGAGAGAGAGACTCTTGTTCAGTTGACTTCTATAGGTGGTGACTTCGGCGGAAAAGGTACACTGATGGACATTGCCCTCTGTTATCATCTTGCAAAAGCGACGGCGCGGCCGGTCAAAATGGTGATGAACTATTTTGAGGAGCTGGCTGCAGGTAACCCTCGTCACCCCTCAGTCATTACAATCAAAACCGGGGTGAAAAAGGACGGGAAGCTTTGTGCCAGAGAGGTCAGAGCCGTTTTCAACAGCGGGGCCTATGGGGGTTTTAAACCTAGCCCTACTGTGAGCTTGCCCGGGGCACGCCATGGATCCGGGCCTTATTATATCCCTCACGTGAAAATCGATGCGTTGTCGGTTTACACCAATTCTGTTCCAAGTGGGCACATGCGAGGGCCAGGAGAACCCCAAATGGTCTTTGCGGTGGAATCGCACATGGACTATATTGCCAGGAAACTTGGCCTGGACCCCTTTGAGTTTCGTCGCCTGAATGTTCTAAAGTCCGGGGAATCCCTACCCAGTGGGGTGAGATTGGAAAACGACAAGGGCAGGGATCTCCTGGACAAAATCGGTGCAGAGTTAAAATGGGGCAACGCCAAGGAGCCATACGTTGGAAAAGGGGTTGCTCTATGTGTAAGGGACTTCGGCCCGGGTGAAGCAAACGTAGAAGTTGGACTTAAAGAGGATGGCACAGTTTATATTCTAACAACTATCCCGGATACTGGCACGGGGGCTCACACCATCTTTCGTCAGATCGTCGGAGAGACTCTTGGGATTTCAGCAAAGAAAATCGAGGTGATTCTGGGGAGTACGGATAGCTTTTCGACAGATGTTGCGATTGGGGGAAGCCGCGTTACCTATCTGGCTGGACAGGCCGCTCACAGGGGCGCATTAGAGCTGCGCCAGAGCCTGATCGAAATGGCTGCGAGCCGTTTCCAGTGTCCCGCTGATTGTATACGGATATCTAAAGGGGCCGTGTGGGGCCCGGAGAAAATTCGCGTTCCCTTTTCCGATCTATCTCGCCAAGCGGCATCACTGGGCAAAACTTTGAGGGTCTGCGGGAACTTCACGGCGAAAGACAGAACCGAGACCCCTTCATTTTATGGCCAAGGGGCCGTTGTGAAGGTCGATCCTGAGACTGGCCAGATAAGAATTTTGAGAATTGTATCCGGTCATGACGTCGGGACGATCATTAACCCGGTTACACATCAAGGGCAGATCGAGGGAGGCATGATCCAAGGTCTGGGTTTTGCCCTGATGGAGGAGTTGGTGGATGAGGAAGGGAAAATTACTACCCCAAATCTGGGCGAATACAAGCTTCCTAACGTTGTGGATATTCCTCCGCACGATATCGTTTTTGCACAGGATCATTATGGGCCTGGACCTTTTCAGAGCAAACCCATAGGAGAAAATAGCATCTGTCCTACAGCGGCAGCCATTGCCAATGCTGTTTATGATGCGATTGGCGTTCAGATTAAGGATCTGCCGTTGACTGCAGAGAAAATCTATTTCGCTCTGCGGAAGAAAAGGGGAGTTCTTGCCTGAATGGTGATCGAGCTTTGAGACTTAAAAGCATAAAAACCTTAGGTGGGTGAAGGCTATCGCTGCTAAGCTGACCCAGGAGGGTGTATGAGCGATCAAAGGGCCGACAATCTCGTCGCGTCCAGCCCCGCGCGTCTAATCGTCTCTGCTTTGAAGCGGGTGGGGATCGATCTTGTAGCCAGTTTGCCGGACAAGTGGTTGAGCGACCTGATCGAGGAGATCACTGCCGATCCTGTCATTTTCCACGTGCGGGTGGCGCGTGAGGACGACGGAGTAGGGCTCTGCGCGGGAGCCTATCTAGGCGGACGTAAGGCCGCGCTAGTGTGCCAGAATGCCGGGCTCTTGCTGTCGGCCAACGCGCTGGCGGGCTATGCGCTCCACCACCAGATTCCCTTCCTGGTCCTTTCGGCCTATCGAGGTAGTCATGACGACGCCTACTATTACCAGATGTATAAAGGAAGGGTCACTCTGCCGGTGCTCGATGCCCTTGGCCTGCCGCACCACATGGTGGCCAGTCCGACGGACTTTTACCTCATCGAGGAAGGTGCACAGCAAGCGTACCTGACGCGGATGCCGGTTGTGCTTTTGCTTACGCGGCGCGCGTTGCTGGGTGACGTTGTGGCTACAAGGTAGGAGGATGAAACGTTCAGTATGCGCTGCCTTAGTTAAAGCCCGAGTCGGGCCGGACGACCTAGTTGTCTGCGGGCTAGGCTCAGCCGGTCGGGCATGGAGGGAGCAACGCGCTCCCAACCTGACCTACTACGCCTCCGACCCTATGGGTATGGGCCCATCCCTGTCGTTGGGACTTGCGCTTGCACAGCCAGAACGGCAGATCGTGCTGCTTGAGGGCGACGGAGACTTGGCCATGAACCTGGGGGTGCTCATCACAATCGCCGGAGCGGCGCCGACCAACTTGAAGATCGTAGTCTTCCAGAATGGCCGCTACGAAACTGGCGGTGGACAGCCTTTGCCCGCTGCCGACCGCCTGGACTTCGCAACCATTGCCCGAGGTGCTGGACTGTCGTGGGCAGCCGAGGCGGTAAGCGTCGAGCAAGCTGAAGAACTCTTCTTGCAGCTTACTTCACGCCCGGGGCCCGGCCTTCTCGTCCTCCGGGTCGAGCCTGAGCCGTCACCCTATCCTGCCGCCGGCCGCTGGTCTCAGGCAGAGGATCGCGCCATCTACATGCGGCGGCGGACGGGTGAGCTCTAAAAGGTCATCTTCAAACGTTAATTCGCGGTGGATACCTGCTGTTCGACGTATTGATTTTGAACTACACGCACATCGCGGATCCATCGGCCAAAGCGACTCATTATCACAAAAATCCGTTTTAGTCTCCTGCCGGAGTTAAGCCTTCCTTTTTGGAGAGCTTTATCACTGTCGGGGCCCACGATGCTCCGCGAATATTCCATTTTTGGTCCGCAGTGCGACCGTGAAAAGAACGTGAAACTTATGATAAGGTCTCATCCATGACGTAGGGAGGAACAACTACCGCAACTGGGTTCTTCAGCACCCTCGCAGAGCGTTGTGATTCTCGAATGATCAGGCTGGCATCCCTCAAGTGTGTGAGCACGGCATAGTGAATGTTGAGAGCCCTCAGGATCGGTTCGTTGACCATGCAGGCGATGTCATTGTGCGGAGCGCGGATACCTAGCGACTCCGAGTGGCTGGAGATGATCAATAGGGGAATTCGCCGTACAATCGACGCCGCTAGTATTAGACCACTGAGACCTACACCGGTCCCCTCCATCACAATAACCGGAGAGCGACCACCGTAAGTAGCCCCACTGGCGATAGCCACCCCTTCATCCTCGCGCGTACAACAAATTGTCATCATTTCTGGATCTCGTTCGGCGATTTCTTGGACCGGATAGAGAATGCTATCGGGAAGATAGACAAAAAAGTCTATCCCCGACTCTTTCAGGGCGTTGTAAATGATTCGCGCAGCTTCCCTACCCTGTCCCGGGCTCTGTAGTGCTTCGGTGAAATCCAGCCGACTAGACAGTTTGCGCTCTCTAGCCGGAGAAGGACGAATGTCACTCAGATAACGCCGGAAGGCTATTGAAAGCTCGGCCCGGTCCGGTACTTCCTTTTCGCTTGGGGATTCGGGCACCTGAGTACGATCAACGTTTGCGATAATCACGAAAGGACCCTCTTCAAGCATGGACTGGTGGATGATCTGCTCAAATTCCTCTAGCGTATCAGCGACCATTGTCCGATCGATGCCCGCCGCACGAGCGAAAGCTCTCAGATCGGCGCGTACTGCGGCTGCACTTTCCAGTTCGCCACGGTCGGTTGACAGGTAGGTGCGATTGTTAATCACAAGAATCACCAGGTTTTTGGGTAAGTACCGCCCAATTGTAGCGAGGTTGGCGAGTCCCATAAGCATCGCACCATCGCCCTCAATGGCAATCACTTTTAAGTCTGGTCGGGCCAATGCCAAGCCAAAACAGGCCGGCGAAGTGGTGGACATTCCAGTGTTGTACATTGCCGGATCACGGTGTCCCATCTGGCGAAAGATCGCCCTGGTGCGACCCGAGGAGACCATAACTGGATTATCATTTCGATACCTATTAAAAATTTCGAGTAATTGTTGCGTGGTCATTGGTTGTGCCATTTCTTGATCCTTCGTGCTGTTAGCGTCCCTTTATGCCCAGTTCCCTTTGTGCCTCACGTAAAATAGTGAAGTCAGAAACCTCGCTCAGCGAAATAGCTCGGGTAATCTTAGCATCCTTCTTGGCCTGGTCAATAATTAGACGAAGGCCGTCCTCAGGGATGCTTCCGTCTGGGCTGAAGACCTTCACGCTGGAATCGTAGGAAGCAGCACTGCTCTCCGGGTCGATCCCACCCCATTCGGTCAAGATTTGAATCGCCCCCACTCTGTTGTCGCGGATAAAGCGGTTTGCTTTGATTAGGGATTTAATGACTCTTTTAACCTCATCTAGCCTTTCCTCGATCCGTCTGACGGTGGTCCCTAAACCATCGATGGGAAAACTGAAAAGTTCGTAGGCTCTAGTGAGGAGAGTAA
>Ga0184626_10000003_pt1 | contig 45262 bp, 49 predicted proteins | sample PLM3_60_b1_FD_133142 | JGI IMG/M metagenome (GOLD analysis project Ga0184626, IMG submission 133142) | Groundwater sediment microbial communities from an aquifer in East River, Colorado, USA - PLM3_60_b1 | ecosystem: Environmental > Terrestrial > Soil > Riparian zone | place: USA: East River... | reverse complement strand
CGGCGCGGACGAGGGCATGCTGTTTCTCTATCCGTCCGACCGCATCGCCACCATGTGGATGAAGAACACGATGATCCCGCTGGACATGCTGTTCATCGCCGCGGACGGGCGTGTGGTGCGGATCGCGGAACGGACCGTGCCGCAATCGACGGAAACGATATCTTCGGAGAAACCGGTGCGCGCCGTGCTGGAACTCAATGGCGGCACCGCGGCGCGCCTGGGAATAGAGACAGGCGCGGTCGTCCGGCTTCCAGCGTCAGCGGCGAAGAACTGATCCGGCGGCCGGTTTCCCGGCCCCCAAAGGCCGCCTCGCTGGAGGCGGACTTAGATCTGCGGTTCGTCGGCCGCGACGTGTTCGACGTCGTGCCACTCTTCGCCGGCCGCGAGCAGGCAGCTCTTGCCGTTGGGCATGGAGAGGATGATGGTCCAGGTGGACCCATCCGTCGAAGTCAGCACCTCGATCAGGCCGCCGTTATTGGCGACGCCGACGGCGGAGGGCGCTTCCTTGTACTTGTTGCCCAACTGGGAGAGCACGTCTGCCCGGTCGCTGCACGGCATGGACCCGGCAAAGGCCTGGGCCGGCAGAGCGATGAGGGTCACTGCAATCAAAGACTTCCACATGACCATTCTCCTGGGTCGGCCTCCGGAGTCCAATGTCCGGTCCTTAACCGACCATGCGCGAGTCTACGGCTACAGCTGTAAATCGCGTCTTAACTATGTCTGAAACAAGTATTAACGGCTGTGCCGGCGGTCACATATCCGGAACACTTCCAAGCCTCTGGAGGAAGCCTTTAATTCGTTGATTTCAGGGGCGTTTACGCGCCAAAGTCAGGCCGTCGCCGATCGGAACCAGGCTCAGATCGACGCGCTCGTCGGCGAAGACTCTCCTGTTAAGAGTTCTAATAGCAACTGTGTCTTTGTCGCTGATGGCGGGGTTCGCCACCTCGCCGCCCCAGAGCACATTGTCGATGGCGACAAGGCCGCCGGGCCGCAGCAATTCCAGGACCAGCTCGTAGTATCGCTCGTAGTTCGTCTTGTCGGCATCGATGAACGCGAAGTCCACCTTGCCCTTGGCGCCGCGGTCGATCAGCCCCTGCAGCGTGTCGGCCGCCGGCCCGAGCTTGAGATCGATGCGCTCGGCGACGCCGGCCTTGGCCCAATAGCGGCGGGCAATGGCGGTGAATTCCTCGCTGATGTCGCAGCAGGTGATCTTCGCGTCCTTGCTGGCCAGGGCCATCGCCAGGGAGCTGTAGCCGGTGAAGGTACCCACCTCGACGATGTTCCTGGCGCCGATCAGCCGCACCAGCAGGGCCATGAACTGCCCTTGCTCCGGGCCGATCTGCATCATGGCCATCGGCAGTTTCGCGGTCTCCGCCCGCAGCTCCGCCAGGATCTGCGGTTCGCGGACGGAGTTGGCGATCATGTAGTCGTAGAGGGTATCCGTGATCTGGATGCTGCGATTGGCCATGCACATACTCCGGCGGCGCGGCGGCAGCGCCACCGCGGCGAACAAGGGGATAAAGGGCAATTAATCGAGCTTAGGCCGGTTCGGCAATATATTGATTGCCCTGGCCGAGCGCCGCGGCCGCCAGCGTCTTGCGCAGGCTCTTGTCGCCGACGCGCACCAGCTCCACATAGGGCCGCCCATCGGTCCCCTTGAATATATCCGCGACTTCCCAGACGACGATCTGGGTCGCATCGGTCTTGCGGAATCGCTGGCCGATGCCGACATCGGCCTCTGTCCACCTACGCACCATGGCGGGATATCCTTTCTCATGCCCCCACTTGCCGCGCACAATTCGCGATGTGAGGTGCCGTCGCATCCCGTTCTCAAGAGCGCAGATTAGCCGATTCTCGCCGCCGCAAAAAGGGTGGCTGTTGGCGGTTTTGCCGCCGGGACGGGGGCTGCGGCGCCTTGGCAGCCGCAGAGGTTAGCCTATTGGAATGACTGGCACAGCTTGCCCCGAATGCGGGAATAACATAGCTTGGCGCGCCACAGCCGGGGCGTAGCTCAGCCAGGTAGAGTGCCTGCTTTGGGAGCAGGATGTCGGAGGTTCAAATCCTCTCGCCCCGACCATTGAATGACCGGATGGCGCCGGGCAGACCCAGGTTTCCGGTGCGCAAGCGCCGGACAGATAAGGAGACGGGACAGCGATGCGGGTACGGATCTATCAGCCGGCCAAGACGGCCATGCAGTCGGGGCGGGCGGGCACGCAGCAATGGGTCGTGGAGTTCGATCCGGAGGCCGAAGCGCGCAGCGAGATGGATCCGCTGATGGGCTGGACCAGTTCCGCCAACACCCGCGCCCAGGTCAGAATGCGCTTCGACAGCATGGAAGAGGCCGTCGCCTATGCGAAGCGGCAGGGCTATGCCTATAGCATCGAGGCGGCAAAGCAGCGCGAGATGCGGCCGAAGGCCTATGCGGACAATTTCCGTTATGACCGCATCGATCGCTGGACCCATTGAATTGCCCAACGGGCGCCCGTAGCTCAGCGGATAGAGCAGCCGCCTTCTAAGCGGCAGGTCGCAGGTTCGATTCCTGCCGGGCGCGCCACAACTCCCTGCCTTCACGAACATACCGCCCTGAGTCGGGCCCCTGGCTTGCGGGCTTATATCTCGTGCGCGGAAATGGGATGCACTCTTGCCGGCATTGCGGGGTCACTGACTTAATTCCTGCCGGGAGCGGTCGAGGTCGTTAGGCGGCGACCAAGCCGCCAACCGCCCGCAGTATGTCGGCATGAGTGAAGGGCTTGGGAACCGTGGGCGTCTCACGGTGCCGAAACGGGACCACCCGGCGATCGTACCCCGTCACGAAAATGTAGGGCACGTGTCTCTCCGCCAATGCATCGGCGATCGCAAACGAATTGCCGTCGATCAGTTTGATATCGAGGATGGCGCAGTCGATTGCGCGGTTGGCGACGAAGCGCATCGCGTCCGGCACGGATTGCGCCGGGCCAAGCACGATTGCGCCCTCGCGCGTCAGAATTGTTATCAGCTCAAGCGCGGTGAGCAATTCGTCCTCGACCACGAGGATATGGTAGTCCGCCAGCATCGGATCTATCCCGTCCATTCCACCAGGACGCGGAAATGGTTGCACAGTTATGTTTTGTCGTTCAGGTGGAGCTTGTCGCGCCTGCCGGCGCGCGGCTCAGCCGATCCGCCCACCGGTGCCGGTTTCAACGCCGTCATCGCCGATTGCTCAAATCTGGTCGCGGTTCCACATTGGATACACTGCGCCAATGTGATGCTATCGAGCGCACTGTGCAAAAAGAAGGCGTTGCCATCGCAATTTGGGCACAAGAATTCCATCGAAATTCCTCCTGCCTCGCCACCGCTCTGGAGAAGCACGATCTAATCTCCCGCGGAGACTCTTTGTCAATTTTCGACTCTGTACGAAACCGGACAGAACGGGGAGGCCTGACTACCCGAGCATTCTCCGGTATTCGGCTTCTGCCGTCCCGTAAGCGCCGTTGCAGGCTTCTTTCAGACCTTCACGGTCGACGACGAAAATCCCGCCCCGCCGGGCCTGTATGAGTCCGCGATTCTCGAGAAGGCGGACGGCGACGGTTACGCCCGGGCGGCGAACGCCGAGCATCGTCGCGAGAAACTCGTGGGTGAGTGCCAATAAGTCGCTGTCCAAGCGGTCATAGGCCATCAGCAGCCAGCGTGCCAGCCGCTCTTCGATCTTGCTGCGGGCATTGGTGAGCGCTGTTTGACCGCTTTGGATGAGGAACGTATGACCCCATTGCAGACAGATTTTTTGCAAGGGAGTGCTCTCGCGGACGGCGCCTTGCAATTTGCTCACGGCGATGCGCTGTCCGTTCCCGGCGGATTGCATGAAAGTGTCATGCGGGGAGCGATCGGAACCCATGAGGATTGCCAGGCCGGTCATGCCTTCGCGCCCGATGAGCCCGACCTCGACGCTGCGATCGGAAGCGCCATCGGCCACCACCGATGCGAATCCGTGATCGAGGAAATAGACGAACTCGATCGGCTTGCCTCTTTTTTCCAACTGTCTGCGAAGCGGCAGATCAACGGCTTGAAGGTGAGGAGCCAGCAGCCGCGCATCTTCGGGCGCCAGGCGCGACAGAATGCGATTGGATCTCTGGACTTGCGACTTGTCCGCCATCGTCCGTCTCCTACAAAGGAGAGGGCAAGGGCATCGGTCCGCCGTCGGGCGGGTACGCGATGGCCACAGTAGTCCGCTCCCAAATGTCAGGGCAGATCCGCGCAGCTTGGCGGCGCTGTCGTCACCCCAGAAGGGAATTTTCCAACACTGATTAGTGCTTATAGGCCTTGATACGGCCACGTCCGCGTTGAGCGGCGCGCTCGAGTCATATGCCGAGCATCCGACTGGTTTCTGATCTGCGCACCAATTCGAGCGGAAGTCACGTTGTTTCGGTGCACGGCGTGCTGTGCGGGAGAAGCATCCTTCTAGGCACCCTGTCCCATCGACGTCGCCGCACACCGGGCGCGTAGCGGATCGGGAACATCTCGCCGGAGCAACGCTGACACCGGAGGGCAATACCGGCGGCCGATTCCGCGCCGGTCAAGGGCGAGCGGCGCTTGGGACGGTCGCCTGGGCGGTCGCGCGTACATTGGCGGAGTCGGCGCGCAAGCCTGCGCCGATGTACTCCATTGCACATCTCGTACCCACGTCCTCAGCGAAAGCGGAACAAGAGCGCTTGAATTGTGTTGCATTTAGTGTCGGCGCGATCCGCGCTCGACCGCATGATCAAGAATTGGCCGGCAGTTCGGCGAGCACCAGATCCGCTCGTGACGATAGGTTGGCGCTTGGTCAATTTGCGCCAATGGCACTCGATCAGGCTCACGATTTTATTTTTTCGAGCTTCCATCAGCATGCGTGCGCGCATTAAGCGCACCGCTAGAAAAGCATCCACCATAACCAAAAGGAGCCAGCAATGGATAAGAACGAAGTGATTTCGACAGTGAATGATCTTATCGAAACGAGCAAAGACGGCGAGAACGGATTCCGCACCTGCGCCAACGGGGTCAAAGACGCCCAATTGAAAGCGCTGTTTGAGAAAACAGCGAATCGCTGTGCAGAGGGCGCCACCGAGCTGCAGGCCACGGTCCGTGCTCTCGGCGGCGATCCTGAGAAGCGCGGCTCAACCACCGCTGCGCTGCATCGGGGTTGGATCAGCATCAAGTCCGCCATCACCGGCATGGACGAAACTGCGGTGCTTGCCGAGTGCGAGCGTGGCGAAGACTCTGCCAAGCATGCTTACGAGGCCGCACTCAAGAAGGACCTGCCCGCGGACGTGCGATCGATTCTCGAGCGTCAGTATGAGGGAGTTAAGCAGAACCACGATCGCGTTCGCGATATCCGGAACACACACTCGATGCGGGCGTCCTAAAACCAGGACCCTGGTTTCGGCAACATACTTTCACCGGCATGTTCATTTTCGCACAGACTCGTGTGCGCTATCGAATGCATGTTGGAGTTAGGAAGATGCGCCATGCTGGTTGCGGAGCTTGCTCTACTAGCGTTACCCCCGACCGCGTGGCGCAATCTCTCATCTTGCCCTTACTTAACCCCGTGCAAACGGGGTTCTTTTTTTGTCGGGGAGCAACTATTGGAGTGCTGGAGTTGTTTCCGAGTCGGTGTTCTTCGGACTATTGACGCGATGCTGCCGCACAGATGGCGACCCTGCCGAATCCGGTAACACGGCGCACGCCGCCACCTTGCCGCCGAGGCAGGCTCGTGCTTCGATATCAGTATGGTCACTGATCTATCAAACGACGCCGCGCACAAGCTGCAAGCCGTTCTGAATCACGACTGGCCGGAAGCGGACAAGGATTTCCCGCCGGGCTATATCGCAGCGTGCTGGCGCTGGTTCTCGGCCCTGTCCGCCGATGACCAGGTGGTGGCGGCGCAGGCGCGCGGAGCGTTCGATAAGGGCGACGAAGCTGAAGCGGTGAAGGCGGCGGCGGCGCTACCTCCTGCGCCGGTGTGTCCGCTACTGTAGGCACTAACCGCAGGTTCAATTCCTACCGGGCGCGCCAGCTTTCATAGGCCGTGGTGCGAGAGAATCAGAAGGCTGGGAGGTCACATGACGCGAAAACTCGATTGGAAATGGATCTTGATTGGCGTCGCGATCATGGTCGTCTTGAACTTTATCGCGGGCTTAATCTTGGTGGTGGTTGTAGGCTCGCAGATAGAGGCGACTTCAAACCCAGCGGAGATCACCTTGACTGGTGGCCAGGTGATACTGGCCGCCGTGCTTAACTTCCTGGCATTCGCCATAAGCAGCTATATCGTGGGTTTAAAGTCCGTTGGACGAACGATTCTTGAGCCTGGTATCTCGGCCTCGCAAACATGCAAGCTGGACAGCGGATCGACCTACCGTTGTGGCCAAGAGGCGGCGTTCGCTCTGGCGGAGTTCATCGGCAGGCGGACAGTGAGTTGCGAGGATCGCGGCCGGGACCGATACGACCGCATGATTGCCGTTTGCCGTGCCAGCGGCACGGATCTCAGCGCATGGCTGGTCGAAGCCGGCTGGGCGGTTGCATACCGCAAGGACAGCGACGACTACCTCATCGAAGAGGCCAAAGCGCGTATTTGACGAAATCGGCATCTGGCGTGGCACGTTCGTTTGGCCGTTGGATTGGAGAAAGGGGATCCGTCAAGAATGAGCCGACCTTTTCCGAATTGGCTCTATGTTATGTCGATAGGTTTGTTCGCTTGGCTACTCCATGGGTTGATCGTGGCAATTGTGGCAGTCGTCGCGTACTGGGGCGTTACAGGGACACTCGGATGGGGGCTTCTGATATTGGCATCAAACCGAAAGGCGGCTGGCAACGATAATGGCGGTCGGGCATTTCTTAGCTCACTGATGCGGATGAGACGAATAGTGTGGCTTTCGGGAACGATCGCGCTCGCTGTATCGAAAGCAGCGTTAATGCTGCCAATAGCCTAGGCTGAACGCGAGATCAATCGCAGGCGTACTGGATTGTGACATTTGGGGGTAGGACGCCTGAATCTGTCGAAGCCAATGGGGAAATTGAAAATATGATCTCAAAGAAGTTTCGCTTTATGAGGGCTACAATTTCCTGTTCGGATCCTGTCGCGGCCGACCCCGGAACGCGTTTCAATATGATTCTTGTGTCTTCGGGCAGGGGGAAACGCCGGTGGACCATAGGTACGAGCGCCCAAGTCTCGGCAGACGCTTCACGCAAGCCGCGAATGCGCCTCACCTCAGTTGAACCTCGGCGACATTTGTCTCGAGATGCCGCAATGATCGGGAGGCTCGCGCTATCGTTCCTGTTCGCTATCGGGCTTGCATCGTGTGCCATTGACCACCGGAAACCCGATACATCGGAGGAGAGGCTCGACGTCGGTCCCGAAGCACCTATCCCATCAAGCATTAGGTAGCAGAGACATCGCGGCTACCCACGGGAGGGCGATAGCATGAAATCCAAGTCGAGGGTGAAATCCAGGTCTAGACCGAAGGCAAAAGCGAAATCGAAACCTAGGGCGCGGGCAAAGCCAAAATTGCGCGCGAAACCTAAGGCTAAACGCAAAACCGCGCGCCCCGTCCCGACCAGGCAGGCGAGGGAGCGGGTTCCGGAGCCTATCGGCATCCTGGAGAGTCCGCCGGAAGACACAACCAGCGGTGGCTCGCCGTAAGGCAGCTTAGGTCGTGTACTCATAAATCGGCGGAGCCGGATGAGGCGCGTTTGATGTCCGCTTGTCCCCCAACAGCGGCGCAAAAGCGGACATCAAACGCATGCGGTCGTCTAGTTCGGCCCTAACCCAACAAGCGGTCAGTGCTCCCAGTCGGCCGGTACCCAACGAAAGACGTCGCCGGCGACCGCCACCCGGCCGACGGACGGGAACGGCAGGTGAGCGGCCACCAGCGGCTCGCGGGTCGCCGCCAGCTCCCGCAAGAGACGGACCCGGACGCGGACCGCCTCCTCGGGGTCGTGGTCGAAAGCGTTGTGCCAGTCGGGGTGATCGAAGTGATTCGGGAACACGGCATCGCCGAGGAACGTCAGCCGGTCGCCGCCGGACGCCAGGCGGACTACGCTGTGCCCGAGTGTGGCCGCCGGTGCGACAGACGACCACCCCCGGCGCCACCTCGTACTCCTTCTCGAACGGCCGCAGCTGGCTGCGGTACACGTCGACGAACCGCTCTTCGGCCGACCGAAGCACGTCCGGAAACCCGCCAAAAGTGTTGCGGGAGAAATCGGGCGACGACCAGAACTCGGCCTCGGCGGCCGCCAGGTGGATCGGCACGTCCGGACGCAGCCTGCGCCTCAGCCCGTCGGCGAGCAGCCCGCCAACGTGGTCCACGTGCAGGTGGGTAAGCACCAAGTCGGTCACGGATGCGGGATCGATGCCGGCGGCGTCCAGTCGCATGGCCAACCGCCCGACCCCCGGGAAATCCGGGAACTCCGACCCTGCCCCAGCGTCGATGAGTACGGTCCGGCCGCCGCTACGCACCACGACCACGTTCAGCGGCCACTTGAACACGTCCGGCGGCTGGCGCATGTCGTCCAGCCAGGCCGCCAGCTCGGCCGGGTCGGCATTGGTGGCCAACGTCGTGGCTGGCAGCGGAAACACCCCATCGCTGATCACCAGCACGTCAATCTCGCCGACCCGCAGCGCGTAGCGCGACGGAACCAACTCGTCGGTCCCCGTTCTACCGGGGCGTGAGGTAATGTCCAAGCTCATGTTTGTCTCCTGCTGACCGCCTTACCCACGGCCGTATCTTGTGTCGCTCGGCTAGTGGCGAGACTATGATCGCGCGCGTACCGAGCCCCCGATACCGTGCAGCCTGCTAGGTTCTGCTAACCTAAGAAGCAGATAGACCTGCACTTTGAGATAGGTTTGCCTGCTCGCTGCGGCAGGCAAGCACCGCATCCCATTCGGACCGGCTGCTCCCTTTTCATGGGTTTCATTGATATCCGGCAATTCGTCTTCGGGCCTGTCAAGCATCAAATGTCGGACGAGATCGGACTTGCTGACGACGCCGGCGACCGTCCCGTTCTCTTCGCAGATGATAACAAGCCCGATATGAGGACTGGAAAGAGCAACGGCTGCATTCCGCAGTGTCGCGTTAGTTGCGATCACAGCAAGGCGCGCCTTAGTGATCGCCGCGAAGTCGATCGGCATATCGGCAGAGGGCGCGTTGAGGTGGGCCGCGGGCCTGTGATTCAAGCTCCCGAACTGCAGGGGAGCTTCGAATCATGCGCTATGAACTCACCGACCACGAATGGGCTGCCATCAAGCCGATGCTGCCGAACAAGCCGCGCGGCGTGCCACGGGTCAACGACCGGCGTGTCCTCAATGGCATCTTTTGGGTATTAGGATCAGGAGCGCCGTGGCGCGATCTACCTGATAGCTTTGGTCCGTACACCACTTGCTAAAACCGTTTCGTCCGATGGCGCCGGGCAGGCGTCTGGGGCAAGATCATGAACGCGCTGGCTGGTGCCCATGACGCTAACGTGCAGATGATCGACACCTCGATCGTCCGCGTGCATCAGCACGGTGCCTGCATCACCCGAAACAGAAGGCAGTCCATGGGCCGCTCACGGGGCGGATTGACCAGCAAGATTCATGCGCTGGTCGATACCAATGGCCTTCCGGTTCGGCTTGCGCTGACAGCCGGAGAGGCACACGACAACCGGCTCGCAGGCAAACTTCTGTCTCGCCTGAAGTCGGGGACAATGCTGCTGGCGGACCGGGGGTACGATGCCGACTGGATCAGAGCACTTGCCGCAGACAGGGGTGTCTGGGCTAACATTCCGCCGAGATGCAATCGCAGCGAGCCGATCTGCTTCAGCCCATATCTCTATCGAGCCCGCAATTTGGTCGAGCGGTTCTTCAACAAAATTAAACACTGTCGCCGGGTCGCAACGCGCTATGACAAGCTGGCGGCCAACTACCTCGCTTTCGTCCAGCTTGCGTCGATCAGGCTATGGCTGCGCGCTAATGAGTCCACGTCCTAGCCAGGGCGCCGTGGTGGAACAGACACCATCACTAATAAAAAACCGAACAGGCGCGGACGAGACATTTGTCGTTGGGAGTGCGCGATATCGGTTCCCCCGTCTCCGCGCATCCAGCGGCAACGAGGCCAGCGGCCATCAGCAGCGCTGAGAGCGCGCGACGAACCGCTCGGTTCACTTGAGACCCGTCGCGCGCACCATGTTGCCGTAGCATCGATTCCTCGCTCCAATGATAGAGGTCGAGGCGCTGCGTCTCGTTGGAGATGCAGGTTTGCTGCCCCGCCTGCGCGATGCGCTGCTGTTTTTCGGGACGACTTCAATGTACCATCAATCGGGATGGAGGATAGCCTTTAAGGCTCCAGCCGTGAGACACATTCTTGCGTTTGTCGCGTTTGTCGCCTTCAGCAATCCGTCACTCGCAGATGGATTCAAAGCATTCGGCTATTCGCAGGGGATGCGCATTGCCGATGCCAAGCTCAAGGGCAAAGAGCAGGGTCACGTATTCGAGCCGCAGTTTGGCGGAACAGACGCGGACTATGTCTACCGCATACAAACGAATTCCACCGTCTTGCCGACGAACATCACCGCGGTTTTCTGTGGATACAAACTCGTCGGCATGGCGTACTGGGCAAACGGCGATCAGGACGAGTTCATGGCTTACTTGATGGGCCACCAGTCCGATCTGATATTCTTCAACCCCACAACGGGCGAGCGGGGCGGCCGGCATGACACAACCGCCGAGTTCCGCCACAAGAATTCCGATTTCACCACGCGACTCACCTTCGTGACGCAGATTGGAGAGGAGCCTCCGTCTGCGATCATCTGGCATTTTACCTCGGCTGATTTCACCGACTTCGAGGATGCATTCGACTGCGGCCGAGAGCACGACTAGTCGACCGGCCGATGCGCCGTGTGGGAGCTAGGCAGGATTAAATTCTTGACATTCAGGACAATGTTCTTATAATGAACTCACCGGCGTCTCGCTTTGGCGCCCTTGATGTTGGACATTGTGTATCGGGATACCAGATGCTCCGGCCGTTCCTGCGGCGCGGGCAAACTGCTGCATGCCGTCATCGGCTCTGCTTGGCACTCGATTTCGCCAGGACCACGGCCGGAGAAGGACTTCCTTTGTATAGCATCGATCCGCAAAAAACATTTTTTCCGAAAACCGGCGTTTCTGCCTATTCTTGCTTTAGGATCAATGGCTTATCTTGCCGGAAAATGCGGACGAATGCACACAAATAGCGTGCCCTCGGGAACGGGGGAAAACGGCCCGCGCCGCCGCCCAGTTACCACCGCAGCGCCGCCGTATGCACCGGCGCGTCCCACAGCTTGAGGAGGTCGCCATCAAGCGCCGCCACTGTCAGGGAACAGCCGGCCATGTCGAGGGAGGTGCAGTAATTGCCCACCAGAGAGCGGGCGATCTTCAGGCCTTTGCCGTCCAGCAGCCGCTTGGCGGCGTGGTACATGAGATAGAGCTCCATCGCCGGCGTGCCGCCGAAGCCGTTGACCAGGAGCAGCACCTCGCTGCCCTTCGCGGCGCCGAGATCGTTGGCGATGGCGGTGATCATTTCGCCGGCGATCTCATCGGCCGGGATCAGCTTGCCGCGGCGGCGGCCGGGCTCGCCATGGATGCCGACGCCGAACTCCATCTCATCTTCGCCGAGGGCGAAGGTAGGCTTGCCGGCGGCGGGCACGGTGCAGGAGGTGAGCGCCACGCCCATGGAGCGCGTGCGGCTGTTGACTTTGTTGCCGAGAGTTTTCAGCGCGGCGAGGGGCTGACCCTGTTCGGCGGCGGCGCCGACGATCTTCTCCACGATCACCGTGCCGGCGACGCCGCGACGCCCGGTGGTGTAGGTGGAGTTTTCCACGGCCACGTCGTCGTTGGTAACCACCGTGGCGTGCGCGCCCTCGAGGATCTCCGTCGCCATCTCGAAGTTCATGACGTCGCCCTCGTAGTTCTTGACGATGAACAGCACGCCGGCGCCGGAATCGACGGCCTGGGCCGCGGCGGCTATCTGATCGGGCGTGGGCGAGGTGAAAACCTGGCCGGGGCAGGCGGCGTCCAGCATGCCCGTGCCGACAAAGCCCGCATGCAGCGGCTCGTGGCCGGAACCGCCGCCGGAGATCAGCGCCACCTTGCCCGCGCGCGTCGGTTTGGCCCGGGTGACGAAGCTGGGATCGAGATGGACCTTGACGATATCGCCATGGGCCGCGCCGAAGCCGTTCAGCGCCTCGATCAGCACGTCGTCGACGCGGTTGACGAACTTCTTCATGTTTTCTTCCTCCCCTTGACGGCGCCGGCCGATGGCGCGGCCTGCGAATGCTGCGCCAGCCGGATCGTGCGCGCGGCGAAATCCAGGATCATCGCCTCGACCTCCCGCGCCCTGGCTTCGGTCTCGAATTTCGGCAGGGCGATGCGCAGCTCATGCGCGGCGTTCGGCGCCCGCACCGCACGCGCGGCGCGATCGGGATGCGCAGCGCGATACGCGGTCAGGAACTGCTCCCGCTCGGCCGCGGAAAAATGACAGATCTCGAAGATTGTCGCCAGGTCGGTGGCGGGGATCGGCACGGTGTAGGCGGGGTTGGCGATCTGCGAAACGAAACTCTTATGCTTGCCGAGCGCCATGGCGAGGCGGCCGCGCAGGCCCGACGGCCGCCGGTCGATGACCGACTGCAGCAGCGACTTGTAGCGCGCGATCTGATCGGCGCGGTCGGGAGCGTCGCCGTCAGCCATCGCCGCCACCGATCGCTGCGAGAGCCAGCTTCACTCGCCCCAGCGCGGCGGGCGCCACCGAGAATCGCTTCAGGCCCGCCTGCAGCAGGACCGGCAGCAGCGCCGGATCCGACGCCATGTCGCCGCAGAGCGAGACCGGCTTGCCGCTCTCCACGCCGTAGCGCGCCACCTGCGAGATCAGACGCACCACGGCGGGATGGCGCGGATCGTTCAGCGCGGCGACCGGCCCGCTGGCATCGCGCGCGGCGGCCATGACGTATTGCGTGAGATCGTTGCTGCCGATCGAATAGAAATCGGCATCGAGCAGATCGATGGCCAGCGCCGCCGCCGGCGTCTCCACCATGATGCCGAGCGGCGGCATCGCGGCGGGCTTGCTCTCGCGCGCGAGCTCCGCCAGGCAATCGGCGAACAGCGCGCGCGTCTGCGCGATCTCGGCCGATGTCGCGACCATCGGCAGCATGACGCGCAACGCGCGCCCGGGCGCGGCGCGCAGCAAGGCCCGCATTTGCGGCCGGAACAGCTCCGGCCGGGCGAGGCAGAGACGGATGCCGCGCAGCCCCAGGAACGGATTGGCTTCGGCCTCGATGCCCAGATGGGGCAGGGGCTTGTCGCCGCCGATGTCCAGCGTGCGGATGATCGCCGGCTTGCCCTTGAGCCGGTCGAGGAGGCTGACATACGCGGCAAGCTGCTCCTCCTCGGTCGGCAGCCGGGCGCGGCCGAGATAGAGGAACTCGGTGCGCATCAAGCCGACGCCGTCGCAGGCGGCGATGACATCCTCCGGCACGGCGGCGGGATCGTCGACATTGACCATGACCTCAATGCGCTCGCCCTTCGCTGTGACAGCCGGCCGATGCATCGCCTGCCGCGCGTCCCGGTCCGCTTCCGCGGCGGCCGCCAATCGCTTGGCGTAGCTCGCTCGCGTGCCGGCCGCCGGCGCGGTGACGAGAAGCCCGGCATCGGCGTCGAGCACGGCCTCGTCGATACCGTCTGCGGGATCGCCGTCCAGGCCGGTGACCAGCGGCACGCCGCGGGCGCGGGCCAGCATCGCCACATGGCTGGCCGGACTGCCCGCCGTCAGCGCCGCACCGCCGATGCTGCGCCAATCGAGCGACAGGAAACGCGACGGCGTGAGATCGGCCGACAGCAGGATCGCGCCGGCGGGGAAGCCCTGCATGGCCGCGGCTTCGCCGGTGAGGACCATCGAGACGCGCTCCCGCAGATCGGCGAGGTCGGCGGCGCGGGCGCGGAAATACTCGTCGTCGGCGCTCTCGTAGACCGCCGCCTGCTCAGCGATCGCGGTCTGCCATGCGGCGACGGCCGACGCACCCGCGGCGATAGCGGCCACTGCCGGCTCCGTCAGACTGGGATCGCCCAGCAATTCCAGCTGGAACTCCAGGATCTCCGCGCCCATGGCATCGTTGGCCGCAACCAAGGCCTGCAGATCGGCCTGCGCCTGCGCGACGGCCCCGATCAGCTTCTGCCGTTCGGTTTCTGCGTCTTCAGCGACCGCGGGCGCGGCCGCGTTGCCCAGCGACAGCCGGACCAGTGGCCCGATCGCCAGCCCGGGCGCCGCCGGCTGCCCGCGGAAAACACGCTCAAGGCTCGGCCGCGGCTTCATCGAAGTTCCGCTCGACCAGGGATCGCAAAGCGTCGACGGCGTTCTGCGCGGCGTCGCCTTCGGCCTCGAGCTCCAGGACCGTGCCGGTGCGCAGCTTCATCGCCATCACCTTGACGATACTCTTGGCGTCGATCCAGGCGGCTTCCGGCGCGCCGCGCACGCGGATCACCGCGTCGAATGTTTTCGCCAGCTTGGTGAACTTCACCGCCGGGCGGGCGTGCAGCCCAACCGGATGAGTGATCTTCACGCTAGAGCGGATCGCGGTCATGGCGACAGCTCCTCGGCCGTGGCGCAGACCTGATCCAGCGTGGCGCCGCCGGCCGCTTCGGTCGCCGCGACGACGGCGCCCTCGACCACCGGCGCGTTGCAGATGCGCACCCGCGCGCCGCGCGCGCTGTCCAGCATCTCGATGGCCATCTCGGCATTCATCTCCGCACCGCCGAGATCGACCAGAATGGCGACGCCGGCTTCGTTCCAGATCGACTCGATGGCGGCGCGGATCTTGAGGGGATCCGTGCCCAACCCGCCGTCCGGATTGCCGCCGGTGTGGGCGCAGGGCACGTCGTCGCCGACCATCTGCCGCACCATCGCCGCGGCGCCGCGCGCGACGTCGGCCGAATGGGAAACGATGACGATGCCCACCTTGCCGCTCATCTCAGCCCCTCGATCACGTCGCATACAGCTTCGAGCATCAGCTGGCTGGATCGCGCGCCGGGATCCATATGGCCCTTGGAGCGTTCGCCGAGGAACGAGGCGCGGCCGCGGATCGCCTGTAGCGGTTTCGTCGCTTCGGCCGCCGCCCCGGCGCACCGCCGCAGCGAAGCGGTCAGATCGGCGCCTCCGGCCTCCAGCGTCTCCGCCAGAGGCAGCAGCACATCCAGCATCGTCTTCATGCCGCGGTCGGCCTTGCCCCGCGCCTTCACCGCATCGATGGCGCCCCGAAAAGCGGTGGCCAGAACGGCGCGGTCTGGAATGTCGGCGAGACCCTTGCCGAGACTCATGAACAGCGTGCCATAGAGCGGCCCGGACGCGCCGCCGACCCGCGTGACCAGATGCATGCCGGCAGCCTTGAGAGCCTCGCCGAGCGGCTTCTCCGCCAGCTTGTCGAGATCCGCCAGGACGGCATCCATGCCGCGCTTCATGTTGATGCCGTGATCGCCGTCGCCGATCGCCTGATCCAGCGAGGTCAGCTCATCGGCGTGGCTGATGATCCGTTCCGCCACCGTCTTGATGAGATTTCGCCTGAGGTCGCGCGCGTCGATCATCGTTTCGGCCTCAATCATGATGCGCGCAGACGCCGGCCGCCGGCATCGAAGAACAGCGGCCGCGTGAATTCGATGCCCAGAATGTCGCCGGCCTTGCGGTCCTCGTGCGGATCCGCCAGCAGCACCATCTTCTGCCCGGCCACATCCATATGGAGATGGCTCTGGTCGCCCAGATGCTCGACCCGCATCACCTCGCCGCGCAGAGTTCCGTTGACCGGCTGGCGCTGCAGCCGCACATGCTCCGTGCGAACACCGACGGTCGCGGTCTCGGCCGGCGCGGCCAGATGGGGCAGGGTCGATGCCGCCAGCAGATTGATGCGCGGAATGCCCAGGCGCGTGGCGACATAGACATCGCCCGGCTCCTCATAGATTTGCCGTGGCGTGCCGAACTGGATCAGCTCGCCGTTCTTGAGCACGCCGACATCGGTAGCCATGGTCATGGCTTCGATCTGATCGTGCGTCACATAGAGGATCGTCGCTCCAAGGCTCTGCTGGATGCGCTTCAATTCCAATCGAAGATCGGCGCGAAGCTTGGCATCGAGCGAGGAGAGGGGCTCGTCCATCAGATAGACGGAGGGCTGGCGAACGAGCGCGCGACCGATCGCGACCCGCTGCATCTCGCCGCCAGAGAGGCGCGTTGCGCGATTGCCCAGCTTCGCGGTGATGCGTAGTAGCTCGGCGACTTCTTCCACGCGCTTCTTGATCTGGTCCGCGGGCAGACGCCGCGCCGGCGATCGCAAGGGGAAGGCGAGGTTGTCGAATACCGTCAGGTGCGGATAAAGCGAGTATTGCTGAAAGACGAAGGCGACGTCGCGCGCGGCCGGCGGCACCGCCGTCACATCCTGACCGGCGATATGGACCTGGCCATAATCCGGCTGCTCGAGACCGGCAACCAGGCGCAACGTGGTGGTCTTGCCGGCGCCGGTCGGACCCAGCAGCACAACGAATTTGCCGTTACCGACGGTCAGATCAAGCGCCTTCACAGCGTCGATCGCACCGAACCGCTTGCCGACATTCTGCAGACGGATCTCAGCCATGTGCGCCAACTCCCGCGGCAGGGCCACGGATCGCGCGGCCCGTCGCTTCCTCGAACAGCGACAGCCGCGGCGTTTGAAAATTCAGGCTGACGGTCTCGCCGGCGCGTGCGACGGCATCGGCGGGAATGCGCGCTTTGACTTGGCCATGGTCGGTGTCGAGCGTGACGATCTGAGTGGTGCCGAGATACTCGGCGCCGAACACGCGAGCCCGAACCCCGCCGTTATCGGCCAGCCTGATATGTTCGGGACGGACTCCCAGGACAAGGCCGCCTTCCGCGCGGCCCTCGGCAATGCGCGGCACCGGCACCATGGCGCCATTCAAGCGGATCGCTTCATCGCCGGGCGCCAGTGCGGAAGAGAAGCGCAGGAAATTCATCGGCGGCGACCCGACAAAATCCGCCACGAACATCGTTGACGGCCGGTCGTAGATCTCCCGCGGCGTGCCGAACTGCTCGACGATGCCCTGATTCATGACGGCGATCTTGTCGGCCATCGACATGGCCTCGAGCTGGTCATGCGTTACATAGACCGTGGTTGCATTTACGCGGTCATGCAGCGCCCGCAACTCATGGCACATGATCTGCCGGAACTCCGCATCGAGGGCGCCCAGCGGTTCGTCCATGAGAAACGCCTTCGGCTCGCGGACGATGGCGCGGCCCAGTGCGACTCGCTGGCGGTCGCCGCCGGAGAGCCGCGAGACGGGCTGGTCGATCAGTTCCTCGATCCGTAGCAGCCGCGCCGTTTCCTGCGCCCGGCGATTGCGTTCGGCACGATCCATGCCCTGACACTTGAGCGGGAAGGCAATGTTCTGCCGCACTGTCATATGGGGATAGAGCGCGAAAAGCTGGAATACGAAAGCAATGTCCCGTTCGCGGGCGCGCCGGAATGTGACGTCCTCGCCGTCCAAAAGAATTCGACCGGAGGTGGGCAGTTCGAGGCCGGCAATCATGCGCAGTGTCGTCGTCTTGCCGCAGCCGGACGGGCCGAGCATGACGAAAAACTCGCCATGGCCAACCGTCAGCGTCGAATCCTTGACGGCGACGAAATCGGCGAATGCCTTGTGCAGATTTTCGAACCGGATCTCGGCCATTGCGCGTTACTCCGGGAAGTGACTGACGACGACGAACATCAGCGTGCCCGCGAGAATCGTCACGAAGGAGTAGGTGTAAAGCGACAACGCGAACGGCTGCATCAGCATCGCCACGCCGATGCCGATCAAAGCGGTCGCCACATTCTCCCAGGGGCCGCGACGGAAGATGCTGCGGCGCACTTTTCCCTTTTGGGGTGACATGGTCATTTGCGCACCGCGCCGAAGGTGATGCCGCGCAGCAGATGTTGGCGAAGCAGGATCGTGAACAGCACGATCGGGATCAGGAACAGCGTAGCGCCGGCCGCCACCGCCGGCCAATCCTGACCGCCTTCGCCGATGATGATAGGAATGAAGGGTGGTGCAGTCTGCGCCCGTCCCGACGTCAGCAGTACCGCAAAGGCATACTCGTTCCAGGCAAAGATCAGACAGAAGATGGCGGTGGCGGCGATGCCTGTGCTCGCCTGCGGCAGGACAACTTTGATGAAGGCTTGGAATCGGGAATAGCCGTCGATCATCGCGGCCTCCTCATACTCCCGCGGGATTTCGTCGATGAAGCCTTTAAGCAGCCACACGGCCAATGAAAGGTTTACGGCGGTGTACAGCAGGATCATGCCCAAATGGGTGTCCGACAGGCCAAGCGACCGATACATGAGGAATATCGGAATTGCTACGGCGATCGGCGGCATCATGCGGGTGGACAGCACGAAGAACATCAGATCGTCCTTCAGCGGCACCTTGAATCGCGAAAACGCATAAGCCGCCAGCGTTCCCAGGAACACCGCCAGAAATGTCGAGCCGAAGCCGATGATGACCGAATTGAAGAAGCGCGGTCCGAATTTCGACGGTCCGGCAATCACCATGTGGCGATCGCGCGCAATCTGATCGCACAAACTCTCCGCCGGCGGCAGCGATGCGATATACTCGTCGGTCTGCCGTGTCCGCGTGGTGAATAGATTGCAGTAGCCTTCGAGCGTCGGGCTGAAGACTATTTTCGGCGGATAGGAGATCGAGTCGGGCGGAGTCTTGAATCCGGTCATGAAGATCCAAAGCAACGGCAAAATTGCGATCAAAGCGTAGATGATCACAACCGCGGCGGCGATGCGGCGCGTCCATCGCCGCGGCTCCACGACCGAATGGGCAGTGCTGAGGCCGGTCATCGCTGTTTCACCCGATTAAGGGCTTTGACGTAGATGTTCGCGGCGCCGAACACGGTGACGAACAGAATAATGGCGAATGCGGAGGAATAGCCGGTGCGCCATTTCTCGAACGCTTCGCGCTTCAGATTGATGGACGCGAGCTCGGTAATCGATCCGGGTCCACCGGAGGTCAGTTCCACCACCAGGTCGAACATCTTGAAGTTCTCGATGCCACGAAACAGAATCGCCAGCATCAGGAACGGCAGCACCATCGGCAGAGTGATCGACCAGAACTGCCGCCATTGCGAGGCGCGATCCACTTCGGCGGCTTCATAGATGTAGTCGGGAATGGAACGAAGCCCGGCCAGACAGATCAGCATCACGTAAGGCGTCCACATCCAGGTATCGACGATGACGATCGCCCATGGAGCGAGCTGCACGCTGCCGATCATTTCGAACGAACTGGGGTCGATGCCGGTGAAGAACGAGATGATCTGATTGAACAGGCCGATCTGCGGCTGGTACAGAAACGTCCAGAAATTTCCGACAACGGCCGGCGACAACATCATCGGCAGCAGGATGACCGTGGTCCAGAACCCGTGACCTTTGAATTGCTTGTTGATGAGCAACGCCAGGCCAAAGCCGATCAGCATTTGCAGCACGATTGTCCAGCAGAGGAAATGAGCGGTGACCTGCAGAGTCTGCCAGACGTCGCTATCGTTGAGGACCCTGGCATAGTTCCTCAGGCCGACCCATTCCAGCTCCTGGTTCGGTCTGTTGGCGCGGTAGTTCGTGAAGGACAGATAGATCGTCCAGATCAACGGAAAGATGTTGATGGCGAGCAACAGCAGGATCGTTGGGGCAATGAACCACCAGGCGATCGCACGGTCCGACAGGCCGCGCAGCCGATGCGCCAACATCTCTGGGGTTCGTGCCGCAGTTTGCTGCAACATGTCTGCCTGCGGGTTGTGTCGCTTCACGGGTCTCGAGATTTCCGGCGGCGGCTCCGGCTGTAACGGGACAGCCGGAGCCTTATCACCGGTGGGGGACGTCCGGATCAGATCTTACCGTCGTCCTCAAAGACCTGCTTCCAGTCTTCGATCAGTTTGTCGAGCGCCTCCTGAGCCGTGCCTTGGTCGGCCACGACAAAGTCATGGACCCGCTTTTGCATGGACTGGAGAAGCTCGGCATAGGTCGGCTCCTGCCAAAAGTCTTTCACGCCCGACATTGCCTTGAGGAAGTCGGCCGCGAAGGGCGCCGTGCTGGCAAAATTCGGATCGCCGAGCACCGCCGTATGGCAGGAATAGCCGCCCAGGGACCACCACTTCTTCTGCACATCAGGTTGGGCAAACCACTTGATGTATTTCAGAGCGCCTTCCTGATTGTCGGAATAGGAGACAACCGAGATGCCCTGGCCGCCGAGCGTGGAGGCTTCGACCAGCTGCTTCGGATTGACGAAGAAGCCGATCCGGTCGCCGCCGACATTCTCGTCCTTGTAGAGGCCCGGGAAGAAGGCGAACCAGTTCATCTGCATCGCGACCTGGCCGGATTTGAAGGCGTCCAGGCCTTCTTGCATGTAGCTGTCGGTGTATCCCGGTGGCGTGCAGCACTTGAAGAGTTCCTTATAGAACTCAAGGGCCTCGACCGCTTCCTTGGAGTTGACGAAGCCGTCCATGTGGTAGGGGTTGTTCGGATCTTCGTATTTGAAGCCCCAGGAGTAGAGGGCGGCGGTCACGCCCATGGTGATGCCTTCGGAACCGCGCTCGGTGAAGATAGCGGCGCCGTAGACCTTCTTGCCGTCGATTTCGCGGCCCTGGAAAAATTCGGCAACTTCCTTCAGTTCGGTCCAAGTTGCCGGCGGCGCCAGGTCACGGCCGTATTTTCCCTTAAACTCGGCCTGAAGTTCCGGCTTCGCGAACCAGTCCTTGCGGTAGGTCCAGCCGAGGGCATCGCCCATGGCCGGCAATGCCCAATATTCCGGCGCGCCCTTCGGCCAGGTGGAATAGGCGTAGACGGTCGCCGGCAGGAAATCATCCATGGAGATGCCTTCCTTGGCGAAGAAATCGTTGAGCTTCACGTAGTGGCCGTTGGTGGCGGATCCGCCCAACCACTGGCTGTCACCGATCAGGAGGTCGCAGAGCTGGCCCTTGGAGTTTAGTTCGTTCAAGAAACGATCGGCGAAGTTCGGCCAGGGCACGAATTCGAACTTCATCTGGATTCCGGACTCGGTCGTGAAGTCTTTGGACAACTCAACCAAGGCGTTCGCGGGGTCCCATGCCGCCCAGCAGAGCGTCAACTCGTTCTGTTGGGCGCTAGCGCCCGACGCATAACCCATTGCCAGTGCCGCCATGGCACCGGCACACCAAGTGCCTAGTTTCCGCATATGAGCCTCCCTCGCGGTGTTACGCCTGCAATGCACCGCGTTTCCCACGCGGCGAAACCGTTCGATCGGTTTAGTTTAGTTTAGTTGCAGTTTAGGCGAGACGGTGCCGGCGTCAAGCGTATTTCGATGCTGCAGTGCGGCAATTCTGCAGGCAGATATGCTGCAGTGCAGAAAGGGAACTGACGGGATCTGAGCTATTTCGGAATCTGCAAAAGAAGAACCCGCCGGCTCTTTGCAGAAGCGGCGGGTTCTCGAAATCAACCGAGTTGGTCGGAGAGATCAGCCCGGTCTGACCTTGGTCAGCGCGTCGACGAGACGCAGGATGGCCGGCCCGATCAGCACGATGAACAAGGGCGGCAGAATGAAGATAATCATCGGCACAGTAAGCAGAGCGGGCAAGCGTGCGGCCTTTTCTTCCGCGCGCAGCATCCGCTCCTCGCGATACTCGTTGGCAAGAACGCGCATGGAGACGGCAAGCGGCGTGCCGTACTTGTCGCTCTGGATGAGTGCATTCACCAGGCCGCGTATTGCGGGCATGTCCGTGCGGTTGATGAGGTTCTGCAGCGCCGATCGCCGGTCCGGCAGGAAGCCGATTTCCAGCGAGGTTAGCTGCAACTCTTCGGCAAGTTGCGGGCTCGAAGACGTGAACTCCTCCGATACCTTCTTCAGGATGCCGTCGAGAGACACACCGGCCTCGGCGCAAATCACCATCAGGTCGAGCGCATCCGGCAAGCCCTTGAGGATGGCCAGCCGCCGCTTGCTGGAGGCGTTCTTGATGAAGAGGTCGGGACCCACGAAGCCGAACATCACCGCACCAGCCGAGCAACCAAGGCGGGCGAGCGACGAAAGCTCATAGGCGTTGATACCGTACAGGAAGACGACGGCGACGCCGCCAAACAGAATCGGCAAGGTTGCCTTGAAGAACAGATAGCGGATCAAGGCGTCATTGGTGCGCCAGCCGGCTTGCGCCAGGCGCCGCGTAATCATGTCGGCGCGCTGGCTTCGCTGCAGGTTCATCGAGGTGACGAACCGGCGCATGAAGGTGGTCGAACCCTGCCTGCTACGGCGCCGCGATTGCGAAACCGCACCGGCCTTCAACAGCTCGCGGCGTTGTGCCAATTCCTTGATGCGGCGCGTGTTGGGTGCCCGTTCGATGGCGCCATACCAGATCGCCGCGCAGGTCAGGAAGGCGCTCACAGCCGCGCCGAACGCGACGATGTCCGCGACCTTCAATCCGAAGGGTAGAACTTGGTCCAGCGTCATATGTCGAACCTCACCATTTTCCACATGATGGCAATGCCGATGGCGTAACTGACGAAGCCGGCGCCGACCATCATGATGCCGCGCGGATCTTTATAGAGTTGACTGCCGTAGTCGTAATTCATGGTCAGAATGATAGCGAACATGATGAACGGCAGAGATCCGATGATATAGGCGCTGGCCTTCGCTTCCGAGGAGAGCGCCCTGATCTTCAACTTCATTTGCTTTCGACGGCGAAGAACAATCGACAGGTTCTCCAGCGTTTCCGCCAGATTGCCGCCGGTCTCCTGCTGGATTGCCAGGGCCGTGATGAAGAAGCGGAATTCCTGGATGTCGATACGAGGCTCGATTGCCCACAATGCTTCGATCATGGGTTTGCCGAATTTTATAGCATCCGCGATGCCGCGGAATTCGAAGCCGATGGGATCGGTAATCTCCTGGCCGACGACGCGAACTGATTCCGTAATCGGCAGACCCGACTTCAGGCCGCGGCAGATCAAGTCGAGCGCTTCGGGCATAGTCCGCATGAACTTATCCTGCCGTCGCTTGGCCATCGTGCCCGTAACGATATGCGGTATAAGGAAACCCAAAGCGATACCGGCGAGCAGACAGACGACGGTCGGAATTCCGAGAATAAACTTGAACAGAAGACCAACGAAAGTCGCTAGGCCAAAACAGAACATCAGATACTGACCCAGCGTAATGGTCTTTCCGGTCTTGGACAGCCGCATGCGCATGCGCTGCGGATTCGGCAGGAAGCGCTTGATCAGATAGTCGAGGGCGGCGATCGAACTGTCAGCCGTCGCGCGGCGCACATTGACCGTGCCGGCACGCTTGTCCACTTTTGCCGAAACCGCCATGACGCGCTGCATGCGCATCTTCGACTTGTGGGCGCCGATCAGCACGACCGTCACGACCAGAACGATCGCCAGCGTAACGCTGACGATGAAGATCATGAGATCGCTCGGCGTCAAATCCGTTTGCTGCAGAAAATTCATTACATCGCCTCCATCAAAGCCCGGTCGAGGCCGAAATAAGAAGCCTTAGGCAGGAAATGCGGCCGCAAGCCCGAAGACTTGAACGTGCCTTTGACATTGCCTTGCGAGTCTTCGCCTTCGAATTCGAACGCATAGAGATCTTGCGTGGTGATAACGTCGCCTTCCATGCCGACGACTTCCATGATGTGCGTGATGCGGCGCATGCCGTCGCGCATACGGCTGATCTGCACGATCATGTCGATGGCCGAGGCAATCTGGGTGCGGACGGCCTTGGGCGGCAGATTGATGCCGGCCATGCCGATCATGTTTTCCAGACGGGTGAGCGCCTCGCGCGGGCGATTGGCGTGGATCGTGCCCAGCGAGCCGTCATGGCCGGTGTTCATGGCCTGAAGCATGTCGAGCGCCTCAGGACCACGGACTTCGCCGAGGATGATGCGGTCGGGACGCATACGCAGGGTGTTCTTGACGAGATCGCGCATGGTGATTTCGCCGACGCCCTCGAGATTGGGCGGACGGGTTTCCAAACGGACCACGTGGGGCTGCTGCAACTGCAATTCGGCGGCGTCTTCGATGGTACAAATCCGCTCGCCCTGATCGATCAGCTGCGACATGGCATTGAGAAGCGTGGTCTTACCCGAACCGGTACCGCCGGAGATCAGAATATTGAGGCGGCTGCGGGCGGCGATCTTCAGCACTGTGCCCATCTTCTCGGAGATGTTGCGCTGCTTCGACATGATGTCGATTGTAATGCCCTTCTTGGAGAACTTACGGATCGAGATGCTCGGGCCGTCGATCGCCAGGGGCGGGATGATGATGTTAACGCGGCTGCCGTCCAGCAAGCGCGCGTCGCAAAGGGGCTGCGATTCGTCGACGCGGCGGCCGACCTGCGACACAATTCGGCTGCAGATATTCAGCACATGGCCGTTGTCGCGGAACTTGACGTCGCTGACCTCCAGCTTGCCCTTGCGCTCGATGTAGACCTGATAGGGACCGTTGACCATGATGTCGGTCACGGTTTCGTCGGCGAGCAGCGGTTCCAGCGGGCCGAGGCCCAGCATGTCGTCGAGCAATAGCTCGACCAGGTCCTTCTGCTCGCGTTGATTGAGTCGAATGCGCTCTTCACGCAGGATTTCGCCAACCAGTTCGCCGATCTGACGACCCAATTCCTCGCGGTCGAGGCGGGCGGCGGCGCCGATGTCGATGCGGTCGACGACCAGCGGCTGAATCTTCAGCTTGGCCTCTTCGACGCTCTGTTTGCTGGAAACGCTGGCTTCCGTATTCTGGCGCGGCGGCGGCGGTGCCATGCTCGGCCTGCCGGGCTGTGCCGCCGGTGCGCCTGGCGAGTTGGTCTGGGCATTGCCGACAGACGCGCCGGGGCCTGCCTGTGCCGCTGCCGGCGCAGAGCCGAACGGCGAGGCGGCGGAAACACCCGCCACGGCGCCGCCGGACGGCGCCACGACCATGGCTGTACTGTTGCTGGCGGCCGCGGCGGCAGCGGCGCTGCCGTCGAGGACCTGTGGCGGCAATCCGGCGATGAGAGAGCCGATCAGCGTACGGCGCTCCAGCAGATTGAGATTGTGGTTCATGGCCTCGAGTTCGGCGGAGGCAATCTCGCCGACCTTGAGGGCAAGCATATGCTTCGAAAGATTTGCCGTGCCTTGCTCAATCAGCTTCTGCACCACGATGGGCTGCAGCTTGGCGATGATCGGAGCCAGGTGTGCCGCCGGATCAACGCCGCTGTTGGCGGCGGATCCGACGACTTGACCGGGCTGAAAGGCACCTTCAGCGGGCGGCACAGCAGCCATGACTCTTCAGACCTTTACTTCTTTTTGGAGAAAAATGAGAACTTCTTCTTCGCCGGCTTGCCGGCGGAGATATCCGACATGATCACGTTGACGATTGACTTCAGGCTCGCGGTCATCTTGCTGCCGGAAGCGGCAGCCACGACCGGCTTGCCGGCATTCGCGGCGGCCTGATTCGCCTTCGGATCGTCGACGATCATCGAGTTGATCGGCTTGCCCAGCGCTTTCTCGAACTCCGCCTTCGAAACGGTGGCTTCCTTGCCGCCGTCGCGGTTGGCGACGAAAATCACGCGCGCAGAGCTCGCGACCTGATGGATCATCGCGTTGAAGCGGATGGCGTCGCGGAGCCCGGCCAATGTCATGTCGGTGACGACGACAATGTCCGTCGAAGCGGCCAACACGGCGGCGCGTGCCGCGGCTGCCTTGCGCGGAACGTCGACGACGATCGCCGATGTCTGCTTGCGCAACTCCTCGATCAGCAGGGACACCGCCGAGGTATTGTAGTGCACCTCGTCGTCGACGCCCTCCTCGGCAGCCATTACAGTCAGATGCTCGCCGCACTTGACGCCGACACTGGTGATAAAGAGGCTGTCGATGCGCGATGGATTGTCCAGCACCTCACGCAGGCCATGCGAAGGCTCCACGTCGAGCGCCAGAGCGATCGAGCCGTCCTGCAGATCGAGATCCATCAGGATGGTGTCGCACTTCTTGTCGAAGGCCATCAACCAAGCCAGGTTAGTCGCCACGGTCGTGGCGCCGACGCCGCCGCGGGTGCCGAGCACGGACACGACCGAGCGCTTGTCGTTAACCGGCGCCGCGGCAAAGCCAGCGGCCGCCGAGCTGGCGGCCATCGCCTGATGCCGCTTCTCCTCCGCCCGAGTGATGGCGGAATCGAGGGCACGGTCGCTGACGGGCTTCACCAAGTAGTCGGAGATGCCGGCCTCGACCATTTCCCGGTAGAGATTGATATCGTTTGTGCCACCGATCGCGATGACCTTGGTGTCTTCCGCAAAAGCGGCAATGATCGGCAGCATGGCCGACATCGGCTTTGCCGAGTCGGACACATCGACGATCAGCAGCTTCGGCGGCGCGCCAGCGGCCAGATAATCAACGACCTCGCGGGTGCCGCCATTGACGATCTGCAGGCCGGGAAAGCGCGGGCCGCACACCACATTAATGATGCCGTGCGTTTCCGGATCGTTGACGAACGCGACGCAATCACCGGCCGACTGATTACTGAAATCCGGTTCGATTGGCCCCTCGATCGGGGCGCCACGACGCAATTTGCTGGCAAAGCTCATGATAAGTGTCTCCCTCGTTTACTCTGCTGAGACTCGGAACGGCACGGTACCCGGACCGCCCGCGCTCGGGAAAGTTTGCGGCGAGACGGCCTCGCCGCGATAGCGCTGAATAGCCATTACATTGTTGGTGCCGTCCCCGGCGCTGAGCGCGCGGCCCTGGGCGATGTCGTTCGGATTGCTGACCATCCGCGCAAGATTGTTGGCATTCGCGCAGCCGAGGCGGGTTTCCGGCCGCCATTCATAGTCGAGCACGATCGGCTGGTTGTAGCCGGGGCAGTCGGGAACGACGAGCGCCACCGTCTCCGCGAACACGACGACCTCATCGCCGGTGTGCTGATTGTCCGTGGACTTCACCGTCGCGATACGGGCGTTGATGCCCTGGCTCCGCAAGGCGGTGCGAACGGCTTCCAACCGGGGCTGCGAGCTGCTGCTCTGGGCCGCTGTCTTTGCCGGCGCACCGATCAGAACCTGGCTCCCCGCCTGAACGCCGTTCTGGCGCAGGAAAATGCCGACCGCTTCGCGCTCTACCTCGGACAGCTGGTTCGACTTCGGTGCAAAGTTTACAACGTGCTGCGATTGAACGCTCTGGTATTGCGGCTGAGCCAAGGGCTCATGTTGCTTCCAGGTCGCGTAGTCGAGCGGGCGATGCTCGCAGCCGGCAATGAACGCTGGGACGAGAATCAGCGCGGCAACGGAGCAGGCGCGGTTAAACATGCGGGTTCCAATGATTTTCATGACACTATGTCCTTACTCGATCACAAAGCCGGTCTTGCTGGGAGCGGCGCCGCTCGGGACGCTGCCGGTGGTTGCCAGTCGCTGGCTGCCTTCGGGTCCGGTGGCCGGGTCGGTCGGCAAAGCGATCAGCGAAGGATTGCTGACCGGCTCAACGAGATATGGCGTTACGACGATCACCAATTCGGATTCGTTCTTGTTGAAACGATCAGACTTGAACAGTTCACCCAGAATCGGAATATCGCCTAGGCCGGGGATCTTGTCGGCGACAATCGCCTGGTCGGCACGCACCAATCCGGCGATTGCTAGGGATTGGCCACTGGCCAGCTCCACTGTCGTCTCGGCGCGGCGGACCGTGAAGCCCGGGAACGTAATGGCGGTTGCACCGGAACCCACTGTAATGGAGTTGGCGGCAGACAGTGCGCTGACTTCCGGACGAACGCGCATGCTGATGCGATTGGCGCCGAGCACCGTCGGTGTAAAGGCGAGCGTCACACCGAATGGATGCAGTTCGATGGTGATGTTGCCGTTGTCGTCAACTTCCTGCGGGATCGGAATTTCGCCGCCGGCGAGGAACGACGCGGTTTCGCCGGAGATTGCCGTCAGGTTCGGCTCGGCGAGCAATGTCGCCAGGCCTTGCTGATTGAGCAGATCGAGTGTCGCCGTCAGGTCGAAGTTCCTCGTGTTGACCGTGCCCGTGCCTGTAATGTTGGATAGCAACGCGGGGAAAGCGGTCACCAGGCCGAACGCGACGTCGGCGTTGCCTGCGACGGCTGCCCAGTTGATGCCGAGGTTCTTCAGCGTGTTGCGGTTGATCTCCGCGATGCGCACGCGCAGATTGACTTGGTTCGGCATGGTGATCTGCAGGCGATTGATGATTTCTTCGCCTTGGCCGAGGAAGCGTTCCGCCAGCCGGCGGGCGTCATCGGCCTCGAGTGCGGAGGGCACGCTGCCCGAGAGAATAATCCCACCGCTCACCGATTGAACCTGGATGTTCCGGCCAGGTATGGCCTGGGCCATCACCTGATTGATCTGGCCGAGATTGTGGGTGACGACCAGCGTCACGCTCGCGAGCACGTTGTCGTTCTCGTCGGTTGCGTAGATCGTCGTCGTGCCAGGCCGCTTGGCAAAGACATAGATGAGCTGTTGCGACTTGATGCCGACGTCGGCGATCTCCGTATCGGCGATGAACACCGACGTGATCGGCCGATCGAGGCGGATCAATTGCCCCTGGCTGACCGGGAGCTGAACGACGCTGCCGGAACTTGCGTTGGTGACTTCCTGCGCAGCGGCGTAGTTGCCGATCAAATCGGCGCCGCCGGCGATAGCCACAAGGGCAAGCGCAGTGGACGCAAGCAGACGAATGAATTTTCGATTATGCATTTTCATAAAAACCCCCTAGCTATCCAATTACTGCGCGGGCTGCGCGGGCGTTGTGACTGTGGAGTCGGTACCGCTGCCCCGCGAGGAACCCCGCACAACAGTGACCTGGGCTCCATCGCCCATCGACTTCATCATGCGGTCTTCAAGAGTGCGGCTGACTTCGTAGTCGTAGGTCACGCTGTCACCACGCTCCGGCATCGACTTGTCGGCAAACGGATCTTCGAGATTGCTGCTGCCGTCTGTAGCCGGGTCCGTCGTCGAACCAGCCGCGGTAGCTATCGTCGTATCCGCCGACTGCTTATCGCTGGGCGTCACGTCATTCGGCGTCACGTTCAGGAAGGCGACGGTGGCAGGCTGCGAACCGCCCGTTGAAGCCACGGGCATGCCGCCCGGCTGCTTCTCGGTTGCGAGGCCGCGCAACATCAGAGCCAGATCACCGATGTCGCGGACCGCGTGGATCATCTCAGCCTGCTTTGGCGTGAGTTCCAGTGTGACCGTGCGGAGCTGCTGCGGCTCCTGATTCTCGATGTCGTTGACGATACGGTCGATAGCCAGGATCCGAATATCTTCCAGAATCGTCTCGGCGGTGCGGGGCTCAAAGCTCAGCGGGCCCGTAACGTCATCGCCATTGGCGCCCTCCAGCTCGGGCATCTGCTGCAAGAGCATCAGGTCGACATGATCGCCGGGGAAGATCAAACCGGAAATTCCGGTCTCGTCTTCAATCGCAATCGAGATGGCGCGCATGCCCGGCCGCAGGACCGCCGCGAGGAAGCCCCGATCGCCGGGACGGGCAATCATGGTCTCGGTGATCGGACCGCCGGCGGCGATGCCATGACGCGTGACCGCGCCGAGGACGCTGCTCATTTCATTCTGGCCCTCGACGAGGTAGACGGCGTTGATGCCGTCCTCAGGCCACTTCTGCCAATCCAAGTCCTCTTCCTTGATGATGGTGCCGGCGGGAAGGTTGGCCTTGGCGACCAGCACTTTCTTCCCCGGCGCTTGCTTCACTTCGACAACGGCCTGCGGCTTTGGCGTCAACAATCCGCGCGCCACGAAGGCAGTGCCGCCGGCGATCAGCAGCGCGGCCAGAACAAAGACGATCGTGCGAACATTCATGGTATCACCCTCTCATTAACAGCATAGCGGCAATGGCGAGTCCGCCGAGTGCAATGGCCGCCCCATACGGCAACTCCATCGCAGGATGTTTCTTCGTCGTCGTGGACCCATCTTCGCCGCCGGTGCTGCCGATTTCCGGCGTCGAAGTACCAACAAAGACCGATGCGGGCGCGGAATACCGGTCCGCGACCGAAATGTTGCTCAAAGAGACCGCTGCCTCGGCGCCCAAATGGGCGTCCGCAATGGCGCCGTCTTCGCTGAAACGCGCCTTAGCTCGCTTCGTGAACCAAAGGAACGCGGCAAACGCGCTGCTGCTCAAGCCAGTGATCTTCAATTGGGCATCCGAAACGGTGCCGCCGTTGCGCAGACGCGCCTGAGCTCGCTTCGTGAGCCAAAGGAACGCGGCAAGTACACCGCCGCACAAGGCAGTGATCATCAAGAATGGAAAAATGAACGGCGTTCCCGCCCACAGGGAGGTCGCTGCCATGAGCTTCGCATCGCCAGGCCCGCAATACCCCAATGTGCTGAACACGAAGCCAACGGCCAGGACAAGCCCAAAACAGAGAAGACCCGAGGTCCAGCTGACGGCGATCGGTGACGTCAGAACAAACAGCGGATACAGCAGGAGGATGCCCAGGACATAGAGATTCGGGATCCGGCGGATCCGCACGTCGGAGATCGCGACCACAAGAAGCAGGGTGCAAAATCCGAAAAGACAAGCCTGGTTGATAAACGTAGACATGGCCCGCCCCGGCTATCTCGCGACACACAAAGGAATCGCAGCCGTGCGAGCGACGACTCCGCCTATTGAGGCGAAGCCTCCATCATGGCATCCACGATTATCTGGTACATGGCGACGGCCGAGTCTGCAAAGGCAGTCAGGGACCCCACAGCCGCAAGACAGACCAAGGCGGCAATCAGTCCATACTCGATTGCCGTTGCCCCGCTCTCGTCCCGCAGAAAACTTCCGAATGAAGTGATCACGGCAGGCTTCTCCCTGAATCGATGTTTCAACGATCAAAGCACACCCGCCTTTAACGAACTGTTAAAACCGACGCAGACAATCCGGTGCCGCTGCGCGATACGCGCAATGTGCAAGATTCGCCGATCACAGCGCTCGCACAGTCAGCAATGAAAGGCCCCATGGCTTTGTCTCACCCGGATTATCGCTGCGGGTAAATTATCGAGTAACGATTAATGCATGCTTAATGCAGCCGCTTAATTTGCGAATTCGACGGCAAGTTGTGCCGTCGTTGTCGGGCTTTCATCATGCTCGACTCTTAGAGAATACAATCCTTCCTGCGTTAATCATTGTTGATGGATGTCGGATATCCATCGTCGCTTTAAAGTTTTCCGGTGCAACGTCGATAGACCTATCGCGCCACCACACATCACGCGAATCTACGGCATTCTCTTCTGGTTGATCTTCATGATCGCGAGCCGACCGGGGCGACAGCGTCGAGCCGCGCGACGACGGCGCGGCAAGTTAATGGCGCGTTAAGGGAGGTAACTTATCCTGATCTTTGGCGAGAGCGGCCTGCAGAGCAACGCAGAATGTGACCGGCGAATTCGGAACGGCACGCACTGTGAAACAACGACAAACACGTATAAAACTATAAATAAAACTCGGATATCATTAGTAATAACAAGTATTCATATCAATTAACCAAATAAAACAATTGTTTTTTTGTAGTTTCTAGCGTATAGCGGACGATTAGGTGGGCGGGACTGCGGCCGCCGCGTCTCTCGACTTAAAGACGCGGCGAGGGCGATAGCTCCGGCCGGGTGGATGCGAAGAGCCGAAAGCGCGCTTGGCGCGCTGGGACAAGGAGGCGAAATGATCACTCGAATGGCGCATTTCCTGAAACGAAAGGTGCCTCGATTCGTGCGCGACACCGACGGCGCATCGGCCGTGGAATTTGCGCTCGTGTTTCCCTTTGCCTTCGTATTGATCACGGGGGCTTTCGAGGTCGGCATGCTGATGTTCAATCAGGTGGCGATCGAGGGCGCGACCCGCGCCGCCGCGCGCTACGGATTGACGGGCCAGGGAACCGAGGCCGAGCGCGAGGCGAAGATTCTCGAGATCATCGACGCCCATACATACGGCCTCGTCGATCCAGCGGACATCCTGATCACGACAGAGGTCTATGAGGCCTTCGGCGACGCCGATGCGCCGGAGCCGTTTATCGATGCCAACAGCAATGGAACATGGGATTCCGGCGAGACCTTTACGGAAATGAATGGAATTCTGGGATGGCAGGACGACCGCGGCGCGGCGGGCGTCGGCGCCGGATCGCAGATCGTGCAGTACACCATAGAGTATGACTGGCAGATGATGGTCCTGCCGTTCGTCACGAATCTGCCGTTCTTTCCCTCCGGTCCGATGCTCGACGATGGCGGCATCGTTCATTTCAAGACCAAGATGATCGTGCGCAACGAACCGTTCCCGATTCCGGGTTAATCGCGAGGTCTATGTCATGACACGCCTACACTCAAATTTTCTTCGCGACGAGCGCGGCTTCGCGGCTGCGGAGTTCGCCCTTTGGTTGCCGTTGATACTCCTGATTCTGATCGGCTGTTTTGAAGCGACGCGCTTCATCATGATCCACCAGAAGCTGGACCGCGCGGCGACTCAGGTAGCCGACCTTGTGGGCCAGGCCGAGGCGCTGACTAGCGGCCAGCTTGATGAAATCTACAACGCGGCCGAAGCACAGATGGAACCCTACGATCTCCAAACGCAGGGCGAGGTCATCGTTTCATCCATTCTTTCGACCGGCGGCGTGAACAAGGTCATGTGGCAGCGGACTCACGGCAGTGCCGGTGGGGACAGCCAAGTCGGTGCGACAGACGATGTTGCAGTTCTCCCGAGCAATTTCTTTCTCAACGACTCCGAAAATTCGATCGTCGCAGAGGTTCTGTACGACTACCAGCCGATTTTCTTCGGCAGTCTTTCGGGTCTGAAGAATCCGGGCGGCGGGCCGCTTTTCGGCGACATGTTTCAGGCCACGACCTTCTACCACAGCGCCTGGGCCCGGCCGCGCAGTGCGAGCCTGATTACCGAGCCGACGTCCTAAAGCGTTTGGCGATAACACGCATTGAAGCAGACACGACGGAGCGGCGAGCGCTTCCGAACCAATACTTAGGCTAAGGGAAACGACGACATGGGAAAGATCTGGAGCAAACTTCAGTTGGGAAAACGGTCGCGCAGCGCGTTGCTGAAAGCATCCACCTGGCTGGCGCAAGACCGTGGTTCGATGAATGTGCTGTATGCCGTCGCTCTCATCCCGATGATCGGCGCTCTCGGCCTTGCGACCGACACGGGGCGTGGGTACCTGCTGAAGGCGCGCCTGTCGCAGTCAATCGACCAGGCTGTGTTGGCCGGCGGCAAGGTGTATTTCTCGTCGACGCGCGATGAAGATGTGCTGAAATACTTTTCGGCGAACTTCCCGAACTCCGGCACGATTACCTACGATACGCCGTTCTTCGCGGATTTCATGGGTGCAGACGTCACGCTTAGCACCCCGGTCGAGGGCGGTGAGGCGGGCAGCGAGACGCTGTATGTCACTGCCACCGCCACCATTCCGACAACCTTCATGCGCGTGTTGAATGCCTTCGGCTGCACGTCCTGCAATGACATCACCGTGGTCGCGGAATCGCAAGTCGAGCGGACCATCCGGGCGCTGGACGCGGTGATCACGCTGGACATGTCGGGCTCGATGGATGGGTCGGCAAAGATCGGCGCGGCGCGCGACGGTCTCGTCGAATTCATGGATGCGGTCTATGGCGTGGACAACGATGTGTCGCCGACGCTCACGGTCGAAGGTACGGATTATAATCTGATCAATATCGGATTCGTGGTCTGGAACGCCAAGGCCAATGTGACGACAAACGGCGTTGCATTCAGCAGTGCCTCGACCCAGGGCGTCTCGGCCTACACAAATCCGGTGACCGGCTCCAGTTCATCCAGCGTTTGGCTGGCGAACAATTCCCAAGTGCCGCTGATCATGAATCCGCGGAATACCAGTGCGAGCGGCCAGCTGCCCGGCGGCTGGAGCGGCTGCGTCTATGCCCGCTATCTCGGCGGTGAAGGAACGCCCGGCAGCCAGAACACCAATACCGGCAGCGTGAACACCAACGATGCCGATCTGGTGCGCAGTGCACAGTATGACGTGGGTTCCGGCAGCACACAGAAGGATTGGCCCGGCTGGGAGCCGATGGCGGTTCTTGAGGCGGAGCCGCGCAGCGGCACATGGTCGAACACCGCCACGGAGGCGGGAGTAAACACACGGTGGGGCTCCGGCGGTGATGCAGGCTGGCGCAACAGGAGCTGTTCTCTCGCCTACTACACCGACTATCGCACGAGCAGCAATACATACTTCAACGACGAATTGAACAACATGGATGCGGTGACCCCTGTGAACGGCGCGATTCAGACGGGGTTGCAAGCCAGGGCCGATAACACCGGCACGAGTCCCGCTCTGACGGCAGCGGATACAAGCCGGCCGGCCTGGATCCGCGCCGCGACGGCTAATCCGGACAGCAACTATTCCGGCACCATGCGCTTCTTCAATGACAACACTCGGCCGGCAGCAGTGCCGCCGATCACCGACAAGCCAGGCAATACCGACTGCACACCCTGTCTCGCCCGCGGCATCGTTCCTTTGACGCCAAACAAGACGGCGATCCAAGGCCAAATTTCGACCATCGGCGACAGCGAACCCGACGGCACCACGAACATCCTGCAGGGCCTCTATTGGGCCTGGGAAGTGCTGATGCCGGGCGCGCCTTTCAATGAGGGCCTTGTTTCGACACCGTTCCAGCGCGACCGTTACATCATCCTGGTGACGGACGGTGCGCAGGTCGGCGGTAACGGCGACGCTTATAAGGGCCGGTTCGGTTCCGGTGAAAACGCCGGCGACAACACGGACTCCGCCCACGGCATGATCGATGCTCCCGTGGAGGCGAGCAGCTGGGTTTATGGAGATCCTGTGCCCAGCGTGGTTTCGACCAACAACAACCTCGACAACCGCCTGCGTGTGTTGGCCCGCAACGTCAAGGATGAGGGCATCAAACTCTATGTCATCGGTTTCGATCTTGCGGACCACCCGGCCGACCTGAGATTGCTCGCGACATTAGCCTCGCCGCCCGATGGCGACAGCCCCGCGTACTTCTACCAGTGTGATACTGCCGCCGATCTTCAGGACGCGCTCAAGGAGATTTCCTCCCGTCTGACCGACATCCGCCTGTCCATGTAGGCGGGAACGGCAATCGCAGCAGATGCGGCCTCCGGCGCAAGCCGGGGGCCGTTTTCTTTCGACCACCAACTATCGCGTGGATTGCAATCCCGCTAAGCCGCCGCTTGGGCCGCCGCCAGGCGCTCAAATCCATCGGCGAGATCGGCGATGATATCCTCGATGTTCTCCAGCCCGGCATGCAGGCGCAAAGTCGGCCCCGCCGCCTCCCATTTCGATGCTGTGCGCGATGCCGCCGGATTGACCGGCAGGATCAAGCTCTCATAACCGCCCCAGCTCGCGCCCATGCCGAACAGGCGCATGCCGTCCAGCATCGCCGCCAGCGCCGCTGGGGCGCAGGGTTTGAGCACAACGCCGAACAAGCCGCTGGCGCCCGCGAAATCCCGTTTCCAAAGCCCGTGGCCCGGATCGTCGGGCAAGGCGGGGTGCATGACGCGGGCCACTTCCGGCCGGGCCTTGAGCCATCGGGCGAGCGCCAGCCCCGCCTCTTGATGGCGCGCCAGGCGAACCGGAAGGGTGCGCAGGCCGCGCAGTGCCAGATAGCAGTCGTCCGGCGAGGCGGAATGGCCGAGGGCATGAATTCCCAGCTTGAGCTGGCGATACAACTCCTCCCGGCAGACGACGATTCCCAGCATCACATCGGAATGGCCGGCGATGTATTTTGTCGCCGCATGCACGACGATGTCGGCGCCGCGGTGCAGCGCCTTGAAGTGCACGGGCGTGGCCCAGGTATTGTCCATCATCACCAGCGCGCCGGCGTCGTGGCCCGCGCGGGCGATCGCCGGGATATCCTGCATCTCGAAGGTCAGGGAGCCGGGCGCCTCGACATAGACGATCCGGGTCTGCGGCCGGATCAACCCCGCGATGTCCGCGCCGATGCCGGGAGAATAGTAGGTCGTCTCTATGCCGAACTTCTTGAGCGTCCTGTCGCAGACATTGCGCACCGGGCCATAGACCGTGTCCACCATCAGCAGATGATCGCCCGCCTGCAACAGGTTCATCAGCGTTGCCGCGATGGCCGCCAGGCCCGACGACAGGACGATCGCGCGGCCGCCATCCTCCAAGGCCGTTACGGCTTCTTCCAGGGCCGACACCGTCGGAGTGCCGTAGCGGCCATAAGCCAGGCGCGATAGCCGGTCCTTGCTCACCTGCTCCAGCGTGGCCACATCCGGATAGAGGATGGTGGAGGCCCGATAGATCGGGGGATTGATCACGCCTTGATTGTCGTGGGGGTGGTTACCGGCATGGGTCGCCCGGGTCTCGTCGCCGGGAGTTCCGCCTTTGTTGCCGCCCGCCATGCCGATCTCCCGGAATAAACCACTCTAGTTCATTGTATATTTGAAAGGCACCGTCATATGCGCGCGGCGCAAAGCAGGCTTGTAGCATCCGCAAGGCTTGTGTTAAAGCAAACGAACCGGGAGAAATTCGTCCGGCAGCGGACACGCAAAGCGGCCGCCAGCCGGACAGAGAAACTCAAGAATAGCCGTCAAAATAGTTTGTTATCGCCAAACGCTGAACCAGGGAAGGTTGAAACATGAAACAGCTTAAATTGCTGGCGTCGGTGGCTGCCGTCGCCTCTATTGCCTTCATCGGTGCCGCCAATGCCGACACGCTCGGCGATGTGCAGGCCCGCGGCACACTCAATTGCGGCGTGACGACCGGCCTTGCCGGCTTCGCGGCGCCCGACGACCAGGGCAACTGGACCGGGCTGGACGTCGACATGTGCAAGGCCGTGGCCGCTGCGGTCCTGGGCGATCCGAGCAAGGTCAAGTATGTGCCGACAAATGCAAAGGAGCGCTTCACCGCGTTGCAATCCGGCGAGATCGACCTGCTGGCCCGTAACACCACCTGGACTTTCTCTCGCGACACGGACCTCGGCTTCGACTTCGTCGGCGTCAACTACTATGACGGCCAGGGTTTCATGGTCCGCACGTCGTTGAATGTGAAAAGCGCGCTCGAGCTCAGCGGCGCCTCCGTGTGCGTGCAAACCGGCACGACCACCGAACTCAATCTCGGCGACTATTTCCGCGCCAACAGTCTGGAGCTGAAGCCGGTCGTCTTCGAAAAGAACGAAGAGGCGCGCCAAGCCTATGACGACGGGCGCTGCGACGCCTACACGACGGACGCTTCGGGACTGGCGGCCGAGCGCTCGGTGCTGGCACAGCCCGGCGATCATATCATCCTGCCGGAGATCATCTCGAAGGAGCCGCTGGGGCCGCTCGTGCGCCACGGCGACAACCGATGGGGCGACATCGTGCGGTGGAGCCTGAACGCCATGATCATCGCCGAGGAATTCGGCGTGACCCAGGCGAATCTCGATGAACAGAAAGCCAGCTCGCAGAACCCGGAAGTCCGCCGTCTGCTCGGTGTCGAGGGCGAGATGGGCAAGATGACGGGTCTGGCGAACGAATGGGCCTACAATATCATCAAGGCCGTCGGCAACTATGGTGAGAGCTTCGAGCGGAATGTCGGCCTGAAGACGCCGCTTCAGCTCGCGCGGGGTCTCAACGATCTGTGGAGCAGGGGCGGGTTGCTCTATGCTCCGCCGATCCGCTAGTCGAGTCGCTTAGAACTCGGGCGGGAGGGCCGTGACGTCCTCCCGCCCGGCGCCATCCCGATAAGCCGCCATGGCTATCAGCGTCAGCGCCAGCGTTACCGTTGTCCCGTTTTGGCGGGACCCCCGGGTGCGCAGCATCGCCTTCCAGATCATCGTCCTGGTCGCGCTCGCGCTGTTCATCAGCTTCATAATTCACAATACGGCAACGAACCTTCAGAAGCGCGGCATTGCGTCCGGGTTCGATTTCCTTTGGAACATTTCCGGTTTCCCGATCAGTCAGTCGCTTGTGCATTACGAGCTGACTTCGACCTATGGCCGGGTTCTGACGGTTGGCATACTCAATACGCTGCTCGTGTCGGCAATCGGCATTGTACTGGCCACGCTCATCGGGTTCGTGGTCGGAATCCTGCGATTGTCGCAAAACTGGCTCATCGCAAAGCTCGCGGCCGTCTATGTGGAGACACTGCGAAATATTCCGCTGCTGGTGCAGTGTTTCTTCTGGTATTTTGCGATACTCGGATCGCTGCCGGGCCCTCGCGAAAGTTTGTCGATCGCGGGCTCGTTCCTGCTGAACAAACGCGGGATGTATATGCCCGGGCTGATTCCTGAGTCCGGTTTTTCCGTTGTATTGGGCGCCCTGGCCGTTGGCTGCATTGGCGCGTTCATGATTGCGCGATGGGCGCGCCGCCGCCAGATGGCAACCGGCCAGCAGTTTCCGGTTGTTCGAACCGGCATTGCACTGGTCTTTGGGCTGCCCATAGTGGCCGCGTTGCTGACGGGAGTTCCCTGGTACTGGGAGTACCCCACTCTCAAGGGCTTTAACTTCGCCGGCGGTTGGTCGGTCCAGCCGGAATTCCTGGCATTGCTCGTTGCCCTTACGATGTACACCGCCGCCTTCATTGCCGAAATCGTTCGGGCCGGGATAATGGCGGTGAGCCACGGCCAAACTGAGGCTGCCTACGCGCTCGGTCTTCGCGCGCGACAGACGACGCGTCTCATCATCATTCCGCAGGCGTTGCGCGTCATTATTCCGCCTCTGACAAGCAACTATCTCAATCTGATGAAGAACTCCTCGCTGGGCGTGGCCATTGCCTATCCGGACGTCGTCAGTGTCTTTGCCGGGACAACGTTGAACCAGACGGGGCAGGCGGTGGAATGCATCTCAATTACAATGGCATTCTATTTGATCGTCAGCCTGAGCATTTCCGCGGTGATGAACTGGTACAACCGGCGCATCGCGCTGGTGGAGAGGTAGCGCATGTCGGAACAGAGTCGAGCCGGCGAATTTGTCGCCCACCCCGATCTGCCTCCGCCGCTGCTGGAGGTTGGTGTCATAGGGTGGATGCACCGCAACCTGTTTTCGTCGTGGCTCAACACCGTTTTGACTCTGGTTTCGCTCTACATTTTGTATATCACGGTCCCGCCATTTCTGGATTGGGCCATTTTTTCGGCCAATTGGAACGCAGGCACGTCACGCAACGACTGCGAGCTCGATGGCGCCTGCTGGACAATGGTGCGCGCCCGTTTCGGTCAATTCCTCTATGGGTACTATCCGTTTGATCAGCGCTGGCGTGTCGATCTGGCTATGATTCTGCAGTTCGCCTCGATTGCGTGGCTGCTGGTCGAGAAAATACCCGGCAAGAAGTATGCGGCGATCGCACTTTTTGTCATCTATCCCATCGTCGCCTATCTGCTGCTGTTTGGCGGCCTGGGCCTCCCGGTAGTGGAAACTCGCCTTTGGGGCGGGCTTTTCCTGAACTTGGTTCTCGGATCGGTGGGTATTGTCGCGTCATTGCCGATCGGCATCGTCCTGGCACTTGGTAGGCGCTCCAACATGCCGGTGATCCGGCTCCTCTGCACAGCGTTTATCGAGTTTGTCCGCGGCGTACCCTTGATCTCGGTTTTGTTCATGGCATCGGTCATGCTGCCCTTATTTTTGCCCGAAGGCGTGACGTTCGACAAACTGATGCGCGCAATGATCGGCATTGCGCTGTTCAGCGCCGCCTACATGGCGGAAGTGGTGCGCGGCGGCCTGCAGGCCATTCCCAAGGGGCAGTATGAGGGCGCCATGGCCCTTGGTCTCAACTACTGGAAGATGATGGGACTTGTTGTACTTCCGCAGGCACTTCGAATTGTGATCCCCGGTATCGTCAGCACCTTCATCGGGCTGTTCAAGGACACGACTCTCGTGACCATCATCGGCTTGTTTGACCTGCTGGGTATCTCGCAGCAGGCGACGCGGGATGCCGAATGGCAGGGCCTGGCCAAGGAAGGTTATGTCGTGACCGCCTTCGGTTTCTTCATCTTCTGTTTCGCCATGGCCCGTTACAGCGTGTTCCTCGAGCGCAAACTCCACACCGGCCACAAGAAGCGATAGTCTGGGAGAGTTCCGCCATGTCCGTGCCTGCCGTTGATCCCCGAATGCATGTGTCCAGCGATGTCATGATAAGCATGGAGGGCGTTCACAAGTGGTATGGCCAGTTCCATGTGCTGAAGAACATCAACCTGACCGTGAAGAAGGGTGAGCGCATCGTAGTTTGCGGTCCTTCGGGTTCCGGCAAGTCGACAATGATCCGCTGCATCAACCGGCTCGAGGAGCATCAGAAGGGGCGCATTATCGTCGACAACATCGAGTTGACTCGCGACCTCAAACAGATAGAGCAGGTTCGCCGGGAAGTCGGCATGGTCTTCCAGCACTTCAATCTGTTTCCCCATCTGACGGTGCTCGAGAATTTGGCGCTGGCGCCGATCTGGGTACGCAAGATGCCGAAGGCCGAAGCCGAAAAGGCGGCCATGAAGTATCTGGAGCGCGTCAAGATTCCGGAACAGGCGGCAAAGTATCCCGGGCAGCTTTCCGGCGGTCAGCAGCAGCGCGTCGCCATCGCTCGCTCGCTCTGCATGAATCCAAAGGTCATGCTGTTCGACGAGCCGACATCCGCCCTTGATCCCGAGATGATCAAGGAAGTGCTGGATGTGATGGTCGAACTGGCGCGTTCCGGCATGACGATGATCTGCGTCACCCACGAGATGGGGTTTGCGCGCACGGTCGCCAACCGCGTCATCTTCATGGATCGCGGCGAGATCATCGAGGAGAACGAACCGGAAGAATTCTTCAACCATCCGCGCTCGGATCGGACCAAGCTGTTCCTGTCGCAGATTCTGCATCATTGATCGGGCCGCCTCCGGTCAAGCCCTGCAGATTTCGGGACATCGTCGATGCGACATGCGACCGATGCCGCGCTCGATGAGTTGGACGAGCTCTTGGACGAGATCCGGAAGCGCTATCCAATTCTCAGGGAGCGCAAGCGTGGCGCCTTCTACAGGGGCGGACAGGGCTGGCTGCATTTCCATGAAGACCCGGCCGGCCTCTTCGCCGATCTCAAGATTGACGGATCTTTCGTCCGGTTCCGCGTGAGCACCACGACGGAGCGGAACGACCTGCTGCGGCGGATGCGTGGCTCGGTCAAATAGAAGGGGCGGAACCGACCGCGGCTCCGCCCCGAAAGCACTTGCTACCGCTGGTTTGGACTACAGCGTTCCGACCATCACGTCCTCGCCGACCGTGATCGTGTTCGGGGACTGTATCGTCGCCGCGAGATAGTCGAATGTGCTGTCGCCATTGATATCGATTCTCACCTCGACGGACGCGCCCTTGTCATTGAGCTGCACGCGGCCGGCGCGGCCGGCGGTGCCGATGCCGAGTGCATCGAACATGGCGTCGAAATCCAGCACGTCCGTGCCGCCGGTTGGGTTGCCGTCGAAATTCTGGATGACGTCGTAAGCATCGACCGATGCCTGGTGGCGGACCGTATCGTTGCCGTCGAGGACATTGATCACGTTGCTTCCGTGACCGCCGTCCACGATATCGTTGCCCAGACCGCCATTCAGCGTGTCATTGCCGAGGCCGCCGTTGAGATAGTCAGTGGCGCCGCCGCCATTGATCGTATCATTCTGGCCGTTGCCATACAGATTGTTTTCGCCGTCGTTGCCGGTGATCTTGTTGGCCAGACCGTTACCAAAGCCGTCCAGATCGTCGAACCCAGGCAGAAGCGTGAGATTCTCGACGTCGCCCGACGTCCACGTCAAACTGAAATCGGTCGAGGCGACAATGAGATCGATGCCCGACCCCACCGTCTCGTCAATCGTGTCCGAAGAATCCGCGTAGTATGTGTCGTTGCCGCCGCCGCCCAACAAAAGGTCAGCGTTCAAGCCGCCGTCGAGCGTATCGTTGCCGTTACCGCCCGCGAGCGTGTCTTCTCCATCGAGCCCGAGGAGTTTGTTCGCGAGTCCATTTCCGCTGATGCCGTTATCCAGAACATTGCCGGTTCCGTTCTTTGCGGCGGCCACATTCGCAAGTTCGAGATGCTCGACATTCGCGGCAAGCGTATAGCTGATACTCGAGAACACGCCGTCCTCGCCTGCGGCGAGGCCGCTCGCCTCGATGATGACGTCGCCGCCGTTGTCGACGACATACCAATCGATGCCGTCGCCGCCCTGCATAGTATCGGCGCCGGTGCCGCCGTCGAGCTCGTCATTGCCTGATCCGCCGTTCAGGGTATCGTTGCCGGCGCCGCCGTTCAGGGTATCGTGGCCGGCGCCGCCATTGATCTTGTCGTGGCCGCCATAGCCGTTGAGATAGTCATCGAAAGCGTACCAGTTGTGCCCGTTCAGCGTGTCATTGCCCGCGAACACGGCCGCCAGGAAACCGGCGGTGTTTCCGGCGCTGACATAGGCATTGAAGGTGGCAACGGGCATCGACATGCCCGTGATGCCCCAGGGTTCGCCGCCACTGCCATCGCTGATATAGATGGATTGCAATGTACCGCCGTTGAACCGGCCGCTCGGACCGTAGGTGAATCCGGTGCCGCTGAACTGCCGGTAGATGCCGCCCGGCTGGTTGATGAACATCGCAGTCGGCGAACTGGACCCGACAGTGCCTGTCAGCCACGCGCTGATGTTCAGGGTGTCCATCCGTACGGCGCTCTCCGTACCTCCGTACAACGTAGCCATCGCAACCTCCTTGTTGGCGGCGAGACGTGGGAAACTCCGATGCGTCTCGACCCGGTCGTTCGTTGGGGTGCAGATGACCTGACTCTCCGGCATTTCGCGGGGAGTCGGTATGACGCCGATCACCGCGAGGCCGGTATTTCGGATGGTTCTGTGATGCAGGTCACGGCGCGACGTGATGGCCGTCACATGAGGCGGGTAAGGGGAGTTAACGCCGCCGATTGGCGGACATCAGTGGAGACCGAGAATCCAGCGTCGCCGGATACCTGTCACTCCCCGGTCATCAGAGCCGAGAATCGGACAGGGATGATCTCCCTCGTTCTCGCGCGGCCGGAATCGTCCTTCTCCACGACCAGAAGCTGCTGCGCCTCGGCGATGCCCGCCGGCACCACCATGCGCCCACCGCGCTTGAGTTGGGCGATGAGCGGGCCGGGAATAAGCTCCGGCGCGGCAGTGACAATGATCTTGTCGAACGGCGCATGCTGCGGCCAGCCGAGGGCGCCATCGCCGATGCGGAATTCAATGTTGCCGTAGCCGGACCGGCCGAGTCGGTTGCGCGCCTCGTGGGCAAGCTCCTCGATGAACTCGACGGTGAATACCTTCGCCGCCAGTTCGGCCAGGATGGCCGACTGATAGCCGAGACCCGTGCCGATCTCGAGTATCTTGTCCGTCGGCTGGGGATCGAGGAGATCGGTCATCAGCGCGACGATGAAGGGCTGGGAGATCGTCTTGTCGAAACCGATGGGCAGCGGCGAATCCACATAGGCCATCGGTCGCAGTTCCGCAGGCACGAATTCATGGCGCGGCACCCGGCGCATGGCCGCCATCACCCGCTCGGCGAAATTGGTGCGGCCGGTTTTCTCGGCGGACATCTCCGCATAGGCGGCGATGATGCCCAGCATTTCCTCGCAGACCTCGAGATAGTATTCTTCGCTCATACTGGCCTCTGCCCGAGATTGCGGAAACATGGAGGCCCGGAGACGGCAACGCGACGCCGGTGACCGCTGCAAGTCTGCGTCAGCGGCGTTCGGAATCCAACATCATTCTGCGGCCGAAGATGAGGCGTCGCTTTGGCGCGCAAGCCGCCAGCACGCCGCATCGGTGGCGTCATCGGCCGGGAAGAAGCATTCCACACGCAGGTCCTGCAACGTGATGTCCTGGGGCGTGCCAAAGGTGGTAATGATCGTGAACCAGGACAGCCGCAGCCCGTCCTTTTCCAGCGTCAGCGGCAGGAGCGGCGGCATGGCGGCATTGCCGCCCTCGGCCGGGCATTCGCGGGGGATGCCGGGATATTCCATCACTGCGGCGAGCAAGCGGCCGATGGCGGCGTCCGGATAGGCGATCAGCTCGCGCCGCATGCTGGCGATCATGGAAAGCGCTACGACCTCCCAATTCACTACATGGCGCCGCAGCCGATCGGGATGGAGCAGGGCACGCAGCAGGTTTGGCGGCTCGCTGGCGGTGCCCTTCTGCACACGCAAGCCCAGGAGGGCGAGCAGCCGCTGCGCTGCCTCGTTCGCCATCAGCATATCCCAGGCACGGTTGACGACCAGGGCAGGGTAGGGCTCCTGCTGCGTCAGCATGAAGGTCAATGCCTTGCGCGCATGGGCCAGGGGCACGCTGTGCAGCGAGCTGGCGGGAAAGACCGCGGCAAAGCCGGCGCCGATCAGCAGCTCGTTGCGCTCCCGCAGCGGCAGGTCCAGCGCCTCGCCCAGGCGCAGCACCATCTCGCGGCTCGGCCGCGCCCGGCCGGTTTCGATGAAACTCAGATGGCGCGCCGACAGGCCGGCATCCAGCGCCAGATTGAGTTGACTGATGCCGCGAGCCTGGCGCCAATGCCGCAGCAATTGGCCAAAGGGGTTCTTCCTTGGGTTCGAACGTTGCGTCATATCGGTGCCAACCTTGCTGACGGTGCGCCGGTCGTCGGGCGTCATTACCTCCGGGGTAATTGCACGCCATCGCGCCGTCCGGCAGCGTCTCGTGGCAACTGAATGTCCAACGGAAGGTGATGCAACATGACGACGAATGCAACAGCAACGCCATTGCTGCGCCGCGCCATGCAGGCCGATGCGCTGGTCTCCGGGTGTCGGGCCTGCTGCTGGCCTTCTTGCCCGGGTCGTTAAGCGCGCTTGTCGGCTTCTCCTGGCCCAATCTTCTGCTGGCGGCAGGTCTGGGGCTGATCGTCTACGCGCTATGGCTGCTCTTCAGCGTTCGCCGGCCGGTCGTTAACCTTTGGGCCGGCCGTGCTGCTGTCGTTCTGAACGGCCTCTGGGTGGCCGGCAGTACTGCCCTGCTGGTGGGGGCGCCGGAGCTGTTCAACACGCTCGGACAGTGGCTCGTTCGGCATTGTGGCTGCTGTCGTGGCCGACTTTGCGCTGGTTCCACTCGATGCGCCGGCGCCATTGGCGGCGGCGTGATTGATGCGCTCACCGCTGAACGGGTTCAGCGGGACGAGTGCATATTGAGTTTCTAAGCTTGTCGTCTGATGCGGCTGACATACGCGCGGATCAGCACGTGATCGCGCCATTGGCGTTCAACCTCATCGATTTGAGCTCTCCCGCCTTTGGTCTATGTCATGGAATCACACCAACCACAGGCCGGCGCGGCGGGCGCTCG
>Ga0184626_10000002_pt1 | contig 51638 bp, 43 predicted proteins | sample PLM3_60_b1_FD_133142 | JGI IMG/M metagenome (GOLD analysis project Ga0184626, IMG submission 133142) | Groundwater sediment microbial communities from an aquifer in East River, Colorado, USA - PLM3_60_b1 | ecosystem: Environmental > Terrestrial > Soil > Riparian zone | place: USA: East River... | reverse complement strand
TCTATGACGCGATTATTGATTTGCGGCCCGAATCCCCAACATTTAAACAGTACATCGGTTTGGTTCTTACAGCTCGCAACCACAAGATGCTTTACGTACCCGAAGGTTTTGCCCACGGATTTCTCACTTTGGAAGACCACACCGAGGTCTTCTATCAAATGTCTGAGTTCTACTCCCCGAAGCACGCCAGGGGGGTCAGGTGGAACGATCCGACGTTCGGGATCGAGTGGCCGCTTGTTCCCGACACGTTGTCCGATCATGACCAAAGCTGCCCGGATTTTATGCTCTAATGACGTTTACTGCCAGAAACATCTCCGATTTCAATTCCCCCATCGATCAGAACGATATCGGTCTTGAGATGGTCCGGCTCATCACCGAGCTGTATCCGATTTGCCGGAGTATCACTGGCAACGGAGTTCGGGAGACTTTACGGATCCTCAGAAAGCATATTCCGATCGACATTCATAACGTACCGACTGGAACGCAAGTGTTCGATTGGACAGTTCCGAGGGAATGGAGCATCAAGGATGCTTATATTAAAAACTCGCGCGGCGAACGGGTCATAGACTTTCGGAAATCCAACCTGCACGTGGTCAACTATAGCGTCCCGATAAAGAGGAGCATGTCGCTGGCCGAGCTTCGGCCCCACCTGTTCACGCTTCCCAATTATCCCGACTGGGTTCCCTACCGGACATCCTATTACCACGAGAACTGGGGCTTCTGCCTCAGCCACAATAAATTGATGGAGCTACGGGATGAAGAATACGAAGTGTGCATCGATAGCTCCCTAGAACCGGGATTCCTAACCTACGGCGAGTATTTTCTACCGGGCGAGAGCGCGGACGAAGTCTTGTTCTCGTGTCACGTCTGTCATCCGTCCCTCGCCAATGACAACTTATCGGGCATCGCTCTAGCGCTCTTCTTGGCGAAACACCTCAGCGGCATCAAGCGCAGATACTCGTATCGGTTTCTCTTCATTCCGGGCACGATCGGATCGATCACATGGCTGTCTCAGCACGAAGACGAGGCTTTGCGGATCAAGCATGGCCTGGTGCTCGCTTCGGTTGGCGCAGGCGACAAGTTCTCTTACAAGAAAAGCCGTCGGGGCAATGCAGAAATCGACCAAGCGGTTCTCAGCGTTCTTCGACACTCTGGTAAACCCTACGATATCTTTGACTTCTCGCCGTACGGTTACGATGAGCGCCAGTTTTGCTCGCCAGGATTCAATCTTCCTGTCGGCTGTCTGATGAGGACGCCGAATGGACGCTTCCCGGAGTATCACACATCCGCCGATAATCTCGATTTCGTCCAGCCGTCACTGCTCGCGGAGTCATTCGCTGTCGCCCTAGCGATTGTTTCCTTGCTTGAGGGCAACGTTATTTACGCCAACCAAAATCCCAAGTGCGAACCTCAATTGGGAAAGCGTGGACTTTACCGCACGATGGGTGGGGTCGAAGGCGGTGTCAATGAGCTTGCACTTCTATGGGTTCTCAATCTCTCCGACGGCACACACAGCCTGCTCGACATAGCGGAGCGCTCGGGATGTGCCTTCGATACCATCAAACGGGCGGCCGACCTGTTGCAGCAACATGGCCTACTTCGACAGGTATCTCTTTAAGACCGGGCGTAATTTTGATGGCCGACATTGCAATCGCCAGCTTTCAGGAATTTGCCCCCGGGCTGTCGGGCCGAAAGTTTCTGATCACTGGAGCGAGCGGCTTTATCGGGTCGCAACTCTGCCGACGGCTTTGCGAGTCCGGGGCTGAAGTACACGCGATCTCCAGGACGCTCCGCCACGGGGAGAAGGGTATGCGTTGGTGGCAAGGGGATGTTGCTGATCATGGGACCGTGATGAACCTTTTCTCAGCCATCAAACCAGAGGTCATCGTCCACCTTGCTGCATGTGTAACGGGTCGGCGAGACCTCGAAGTCGTGTTAGCAACACTGCGCGATAATTTGGTGAGCACGATAAATCTGTTGACCGCCGCCGTCACCAACGGGTGTGGCCGGATCGTTGTGGTTGGCTCTCTTGAGGAACCAGATCTGGATCAAGGGCAGCCGGTTCCGTGCTCGCCCTACGCCGCTTCGAAATGGTCTGCATCCGCCTACGGACGCATGTTCTATCAGCTCTATGGGCTTCCGGTTGTAATCGCTCGTCTGTTCATGACCTACGGTCCTGCCCAGCAGGACGTCCAGAAGTTGATTCCATATGTGACCTTGTCTCTGTTGCAGGGAACCCCGCCCAAGCTTACAGATGGCTCACGGCCAGTGGATTGGATTTATATCGCCGATGCAGTCGACGGTTTACTTGCGGTCAGCCAAGTACCGGGCATCGAAGGTCACACAATCGATATTGGGTCAGGTACCCTCATACCCGTGCGCGTCGTCGTCCAACACCTCGTCGAATTAACGGGCGGCCGAAGCCAGCCCTTGTTCGGTGCCCTTCCTGATCGTCCGTATGAGCGTATCCGCGTCGCAAACATTGCTGACGCGCGCGCTAAGCTAGGCTGGGAGGCGGTGATATCGCTCGAAGAGGGTCTCGCCCGTACAGTAGCCTGGTATCGGAAGCAGCTGCTTACAAATACACCACGCGTCGAACAAAAGGAGGAGCTCCGATGAAAGTCGTTCTTTTTTGCGGGGGGCTAGGGATGCGGATGCGCGAGTTTTCCGAAACTACCCCCAAGCCGATGGTGAGCATCGGATATCGTCCGATCCTCTGGCACATCATGAAATATTATGCCCATTACGGTCACAAAGATTTCATTCTCTGCCTTGGTCACGCCTCAGATTTCATCAAGAACTATTTCCTGAACTATAATGAATGTATCTCCAACGATTTCGTGCTCTCCCAGGGTGGCAAGAGCCTCCAGCTTTTCAACAGCGATATCGACGATTGGAACATCACTTTCGCCGATACCGGCACGACGTCTAATATCGGACAACGGCTTAAGGCGGTGGAAAAGTATCTAGAGGGCGAGGATGTGTTTCTAGCTAACTACAGCGACGGTCTCACTGACTTGCCGCTTAATAACCAGATCGACCATTTTCTGCATGAGGAAAAGGTAGCGAGTTTCCTCTGCGTTAAGCCCAACTTAAGCTGCCACTTTATCACCCTAAATTCCGAAGGTGTCGTGGAGGCAATCAAAGACGTGACTCGCTCGGATATGCGAATCAACGGCGGGTACTTCGTGTTCCGCAAGGGTATCTTTCAGTATATGAAGGACGGCGAAGAGTTACTTCACGAGCCGTTTCAGAGACTGGTTGAACAGGAGCAGCTTTTGGCCTACAAGTACGACGGCTTCTGGGCGGCTATGGACACCTTCAAGGACAAGCAGATGCTGGACGACATCTATGAGCGGGGGCAGGCCCCGTGGCAAGTTTGGAACCATTCAGCTCAACCAAGACCTACACCTCGGGTCACCAAACCGAGCGCTCGAATGGTGACCAGTAACGCTGCAGTGAGACGCTAGAATCTAGCCAAAGATATTTGAAATCTTGGACGAAAAAGGGATCGAAAAAACTATGGTTCGCGCAACGACGCAAAGCATGTCCTGAGCAAAGTCGAAGGGGCCGCCAAAGGCGGAAGACGGAATAAAATGGATTTTTCACAGGAGGTACCGGAGACAACAGAGATGAATCAAAAAACTTTGTTTCCTCTGTTCTCTCCTGTTAGAAGAGGTTTCTTTGCGCCCTTGGCGCCTTGGCGCGATAAACTTTTGTTGAAGTGGGTTCTGTTGAACATTTAAAACGCATAACGCTCGCATGATCCCTTTAAGTTTAAGCAACCGAGAACCGTTCCGTCTTCTCTGTCTAGGCGCTCACTGCGACGACATCGAGATCGGCTGCGGGGGTACCATCCTGAGGCTAGTGGCCACCGCACGCAAGCTCGAAGTTCATTGGGTTGTGTTCAGCTCGGACGAAGAGCGAAAACAGGAGGCGTTAACGAGTGCCGAGGCGTTTCTTTGCGACGTTACTACCAAGAAGGTCACTGTTCTCGGGCTACGCGATGGTTTTTTTCCCTACATCGGCGCTGATCTTAAAGAAAGGTTCGAACAGCTCAAAGCTGAGTTCTCGCCCGACCTGATCTTGACGCACTACCGCAACGACCTTCACCAGGACCACCGTCTCGTATCGGAACTGACTTGGAACACGTTTCGCAACCATCTAATTTTAGAATACGAAATTCCTAAATATGACGGCGACTTTGGATCGCCGAACGTACTTGTCCCGCTCGACGAATCCACCGGCCGTCGAAAGATCGATGCTATTCTCGATGCCTATCAAAGCCAGAGTGGGAAGCACTGGTTCTCACGTGATTTGTTCTCCGCGATTTTGAGGCTGCGCGGAATGGAGGCAAATGCCTGCAGTGGTTACGCCGAGGGATTTTACTGCCGCAAGGCCGTTTTAGGAATGGAGGTTTGATGAACGTCTTAATCACCGGTCACGCTGGGTACATTGGCGCCGTTCTCGTGCCAATGCTGCTTGAGGCAAAGCACGAGGTCACTGGCTTAGATACCGATTTCTTTGCCGGTTGCGACTTCAATGGTGGTCTGGCCGATGTGCATGCGATACGCAAAGATCTTCGTGATGTCTCGGCCGCAGATTTGAAGGGTTTCGATGCGGTGATTCATCTTGCGGCCCTCTCTAACGACCCTCTTAGTGATCTCAATCCGGAGTGCACCTATGAAATTAACCATCGGGCCTCCGTTCGTTTGGCGGAGCTCGCCAAGGCCGCCGGCGTGCCCAGGTTCCTCTTTTCCTCTTCCTGTAGCCTTTATGGGATGTCACCTGGAGCAGACTATCTCGCCGAAGATGCGTCTTTCAATCCGGTAACGCCTTACGGTGAATCCAAAGTGCTCGTAGAAAGGGACGTCTCTAGTCTTGCTGATGATAACTTCACTCCCACCTATCTGCGAAACGCTACGGCGTATGGCGTCTCGCCGCGCCTCCGTGCCGATCTGGTGGTAAACAATCTCGTCGGGTTCGCTTACACTACGGGCGAAGTATTGATCGCGAGCGACGGAACACCATGGCGACCCTTGGTGCACGTTGAAGATATTTGTCGCGCATTTTTGGCGGTTCTTCATGCGCCCCGAGAGCTAGTTCATAACCAAGCATTCAATGTCGGTCGGACTAAAGAGAACTATCAGATCCGTGATGTAGCCGCCATGGTGGAAGAGATTTTGCCTGGCAGTCGCGTCAAATATGCGGAAGGAGGTGGTCCTGATCTCCGCTGCTATCGTGTCAACTGCGACAAGATTGCCCGCACTTTGCCGGAGTTTCGCCCGCAATGGACGGTTCGTCGCGGGATCGGGCAGCTTTACGCGGCGTACAAAGAAAACGCGCTGACTGTCGAGGAGTTCACCGGCACGCGCTATGTGCGTATCAAGCATCTCAGTGACTTGCTCGCCACGGATCGGCTCGATTCTAACCTGCGCTGGTCGCGACAATACTCTGCGGTCGATCAAGGATTAGGATACTAATCACTAGGCTCCGCTATCTGGTGATCCGAGTTTTTTCCAGAATACCAAAGATCTTTTGTTTGCCGTCTCATTCTGAGCCGTTGGTACACAATTATCGAGATCAGTGGGATGCGGCGGTGCGCTGCGGATGACGGTGACGGGTCGCGAACTAAACGCGAGAATGTTTACGATGAAGCCTCTTTTTTTGCGTTTACGACTTGGTGGGTCTGAGAAGGGTGTGATGTCATACCCATCACGCAGTTCAGTTGCTCTCAGGGTATTGGCAGCTGTCACTTTCTTGCTTTGCCTATCGTTGGCGGCCTACGCCTTGAACGATAGCTCCGGTACTGCAATCGCGGCGCCCGCGTATCCGGTGAAAAAAGGACCGACAGGCCGATATCTGGTTGATCAAAATGGTGTTCCATTCTTGATCGCCGGTGAGTCTCCGCAGGCAATGATCGGAAATCTGAGCGAAGCGGACGCCGAGTTGTTTTTCCAAAATCGGCGCGCCCACGGCTTTAACACCGTATGGATCAATTTGCTGTGCGCCACGTATACGGGATGCCGCCCGGATGGGAGCACGTTTGATGGCATATTGCCATTCACGGTTCCCAATGATTTGTCCACTCCGAATGAGGCGTACTTTGCGCGGGCTGACCGGATTCTTCGGCTTGCAGAAAAATATGGCTTCTTGGTGATCTTAGACCCGGCCGAAACCGGTGGCTGGCTGGATGTGATGAAAAGCAACGGAGTAGACAAATGTCGAGCATATGGACAGTTTCTGGGTAAGCGCTACGCCAGCTTCGACAATATCCTCTGGATGCACGGTAACGATTTTCAGAGCTGGCCGATTCCGAGCGACGACGCGGTCGCGCAGGCGGTCGCGCTGGGGATCCAAGACGTCGACACGCGCCACATCCACACCGTACAGCTCAACTATCAGGAAAGCAGCTCGCTGGACGACGCGAGCTGGGCGCCGCTCATTCAGCTGAACGCGACCTATACGCATGTCCTGACGGCGGCTGGGACCGCGGCAGGCCTGAAGACCCCGTACGAGTTGATACTGACAGAGTACAATCGCCCAAACTTCCTTCCTACGTTTTTGGTAGAGGCCGGTTATGAGTTCGAGCAAAACTCAGAAGATTACGCTCCAGGTGTTCCGCGGGTGCTCCGGCTCCAGGAATATTGGTCGAACCTGAGCGGTGCCACGGGGCAGCTTTATGGAAACTATTACACATGGCAATTCATAGACGGTTGGAAGGATCAGCTCGATTCGCCTGGTGCTGTGCAAATGGCATATGTGACCGCCCTGTTCGAACCGCGGGCGTGGTATGATCTCGTTCCGGATCAGGACCACACAGTAGTGACCTTTGGCTTTGGAACCTTCGGATCAAATGACTACGTGACGGCCGCGCGTGCGCCCGATGGGAAGTTGGTGATGGCCTACGTTCCCTCCGCTCGTACCTTGACTGTCGACATGAGTAAACTGAGCGGAACCGTAACCGCGAGATGGTACGATCCTACCGCAGGTAGGTTCACGGACATATCAGGTTCTCCGTTTGCAAATGCTGGCTCGCATAACTTTACGACGCCGGGAGCCAATGCCGACGGTGACGGGGATTGGGTACTCGTGCTGGAGGTGCCTATAACGCCGGTGATGTCACTCGCCGCCGCAGTGCTTCCGTCCAGTCGTTCTGTTCAGGTCGGCACAGCAGCAACTGCCTTTGCGACAATCATTAATGCGGGCAGTGGCACGGCTGCCGAGTGTGGAATCTCTCCTGTCACCAGCATACCCGCTACGTTCAGCTATCAGGCGACTGAGGCGGCTACGAATCAGGTAACAGGGAGTCCCAATACCCCTGTTGATATAGCGGCAGGAGCGGCGCGGAGTTTCATTATTAGTTTGACTCCGACTGCAAATATAGCACCGACCGACGTGCAATTTAGTTTTGACTGTAACGACAGCAACCCGGCTTCCATCAACACGGGGCTGAACACGCTTCTTCTCTCGGCTTCCTCTACCCCTGTACCTGACATTGTGGCATTGGTGGCTACGCCCACCAATGACGGGATTGCGAACATTCCGGGGACAAACGGCATCGGAATCTTTGCAGTAGCCACAGTAAATGTAGGGGCGAGCGGAAGTATCACTGCGTCAGCGGACACGGGGAGTGCATCGGTGCCTGTGAACGTCTCTCTCTGTCAAACCAACCCTGCCACCGGGCAGTGCATTTCAGCGATTGGCGGCAGTGTGACGACGACAATCGCCGCGGGCGCCACGCCAACCTTTGGAATCTTCGTGCAGGGTAACGGCAATGTCTCGTTTGATCCGGCTGCCAACAGGATCTTTGTGCGGTTCAAAGATTCGGGGGCGGTTACTCGTGGCTCAACGAGCGTGGCGGTGAGGACGCAGTGAGATGACGCTGCTGTGACCAACGGCGCATGGACACAATGCTAGTTTCCTCCTTACGTGTTAACGCTTCAATGAACAGCAATGCCACTCTGGTTAAACCAGTATTTACAGCATCCTCTCTCATTGGAGGGCCAGTTCTTGTTGGCGGTGTAGAATTCACTGGCTTAGCTCGCGGTCCGGCCTTTCAGCTTTTCAATCCGGCCGGGGTGCTGCATACGACCCAGTTTGCCCTCAACCCGGATTTTCGCACTGATTTAAGTTTTGTTTTAGGAAACTTTGATGCTGACGGGGGGCGGACGAAGTGTTAGTGGGTGGTCGGGAAACAAGCCGTCATCTGGTATGGCGCTACTGATGAGTTCCACCAGTTTTTCGTGTCGCAGCGGGCTGCTGAACTCGCCGATCTCGGAGCGGACAGCCTCGAAGCTAGTCTGGCTGTATGGGGATGGCTCAAAGCGACGGCACGCTGGACATGGTTGCAGTAGTCAATCCGATCTCCGATTTGCTCAACCGAACTTTAAAACCCGTCTGTAGTTCTCACCCCGCGTGGACTAATAGGATAACTCCCGGACGGCAAGGATATCCTTGCTCGGGACGGGAAAAAACGTCCGGGTCCTGCAGCAGACTCGTCTGCGCTAGCCTGTAAGATTGGTCAGATTGCCATCACCGTTGATTGTAGGTCGGAGTAAAGCTAAGTTCTGGCGCTACGGTTGAAGTGGTTCTTGCATAGCGGTGTGATCGAGGACGTCGCGGGATAACCACATCATCATAGAAAACAAACCAAGAGGAACTGATATCTCGCGTCGAGGATGCGCAGCAGTGACCTCGGATTTGGGCATTCTTCACCTTTTTGCTGTCCCCAGTATTAGTCAGGGCCTAGAGATTAGGAGAGTACGCCATTATGGAGACAAAGTGACAGCGTCCCGGAAACCTTGGTGGTATAATTCGTAACAGAAACATTCCTCTAAAGGAGAGCTATGAAAACCCAAATTTCCAAAATTTCGACCGTGGTCAGAGCCAAAGACCAGGTGTCGTGTGACTTGGTTGGAGAAGCGGTTATTCTGAACCTCAAGTCCGGAGTTTATTATGGCCTTAACCCTGTAGGGGCACGGATCTGGGAGCTGATCCAAGAGCCGCGAACTGTTAGCGCCGTGTTGGACGTGCTTCTCGAACAATACAATGTCGAGGCAGAACGCTGTGAGCGGGATCTATTTGCTTTACTAGATGACCTAGCCGCTAGGGATCTCATAGCGATTGAAGCAACCAATGGGACTGCTGAGTAAATTTCTACGCCTTCCCGCAGCGGACCGACGCCTTTTGGTTAAAGGGATGCTCTGGGTCTGGATGGTCAGGATCGTTTTGTGGCTGCTGCCGTTTCGGTTAGTGCGGCAGCTTTTGGCAGGATTTGCTGACGAGTTCGGCGCATCCCAAACGAGAGGGCCCATTTTTCCCGATCGTGTCGTTTGGGCGGTAATGGTGGCAAGCCGATATACACCCGCCGCGACCTGTCTCACTCAGGCGCTCGCAACAAAAGTTTTATTGAGTCGTAATGGCTATCATGCCGTCGTGCGCATCGGCGTCGCGCGTTCTGAGGCAGGAGAATTCCAAGCGCACGCATGGGTCGAGAGTGATGGCAGCGTCGTGATTGGCGGTTCGGAATCGTCGCTGAAACGCTACACGCCGCTGGCGACCGCAGATGGAGAGCTCTGGTGAGCGGCGTAATAGCAGTTTATCACCTAGACGGGCAACCCGTGTGCCGCGAGAATTTGGTGCACATGAATTCAATTCTAGCCCATCGCGGCCCCGACGGCGCAGACACGTGGAGCGAGGAAGTCGTCGGGTTGGGTCACCGGATGCTCTGGACCACCCCGGAGTCTCTTCATGAACGCCTGCCAGTGGTGAATGCAAACGGCGATATCGTTCTGACGGCCGACGCACGGATAGATAATCGTGATGAACTCATTGCTGCAGTGGGCTTCTCGGAAGACCCAACCGAGCGGATTTCAGACAGCGCATTGATTCTTGCCGCCTATCAGAAATGGGGCGAGCGATGTCCGGAACGCCTACTTGGGGATTTTGCTTTTGTGATCTGGGATCGCCGTCAACAGACGCTGTTTTGCGCTAGGGACCATTTTGGGGTTAAGCCTCTCTACTATTATTACGGTCCGGGCCATCTCTTTGCTTGTGCTTCGGAGATTAAGGCCTTGCTCTGCTTACCGAAGGTTCCGCGCCAACTCAATGAAGTGCAGGTAGCGGACTACTTAGCTGGGATAGTCGAGGACAAGGCAACGACATTCTATCAAAATATTCTACGGTTGCCGCCGGCCCACAGCGCAACGATTAGCCCGCAGGGAACGCGGCTGCACCGCTACTGGGCGCTGGATCCTACGTCTGAACTCCGGTTGGGATCGGATGAGGAATATGCAGCGGCCTATCGAGAGATGTTTACTGAAGCGGTGCGCTGTCGTTTGCGCTCCGCTTTCCCCCGAGGCTCACATTTAAGCGGTGGATTGGACTCGTCGTCAGTGACCTGTGTCGCGCGGAAACTTTCGCAGCAAACAGACACCTCTCTTTGGCACACGTTTTCAAATATCTTTGAAGAAGTTCCGCAATGTGATGAGCGGCCCTTCATCAATACCGTCCTCGCTCAGGGCGGTTACATTCCTCATTACATTCATGCCGACCGCTCGAGTCCGCTCATGGATTTGGAGCGTGTTTTCTGGCACCAAGAGGAGCCCGCCATCGGCCCCAATCATTTTCTGCCATGGCAGCTGAGCCAAGCGGCCTCGCACGCCGGTGTGCGGGTAGTGCTAGACGGTTTTGATGGCGATACCACGGTGTCGCATGGTGCCGCGCGTTTAACCGAACTTGCCTATGCTGGAGAGTGGGAAACATTCGCTCGGGAGGCGAATGCAGTCTCGCAACACTTCAAGGTTTCGCCGCTCAATCTCCTTCAAGGTTACGGCCTCAAGCCGTTGGAAGAGATGGCAAAGTGCCGACGTTGGTGGGCTTTTGTCGAGAATATGAATCAGATCAACAGATACTTCAAGGTCTCAAGGCGCGAGATCCTATGGCAACATGGACTAAAATCGTTGCTTTCGTCACGCATTTTACAAAGAAAAAGAAAATCAACTGATGTTATTTATCCCATTATAAACGCTGATTTTGCTCGTCAGGTTCGTCTGGATGAGCGCGTCTACTCCCGGAAGGGGGAGGGACTAAGACCTCCTCGTAGCGCACGAGACGAGCAATGGCAGACCCTAACGTCGGCGAATTTCCCATGGGTCTTAGAGTTATTAGATCGTAGTGCGGCAGCATTCGCAATCGAAGTTCGGCATCCCTTTATGGACAAACGATTGATCGAGTTTTGTCTAGCGCTGCCTCCCGAACAAAAATTATATAATGGGTGGGGCCGTATCGTAATGCGCCGCGCTATGTCCGGCATTCTGCCCGAGGAGATCCGATGGCGCGGCGGGAAAACAGATATGAATCCAAACTTCATCCATGGACTGTTGAAAAATAGCCGAAGAGCTTTAGATGAAGTGGTTCTTGATCTATCGGGACAAGTTGAGAGATTTGTCGATCCATACACTTTCCGTGAACTGTATCAGCGTCTTATTTCTCAACAGAAGGTAAAGCTTGCAGATGCGATGACTTTTTGGAAAGTTGCAACGCTAGCGCATTGGTTACGTCATTCGGTTTGGGTCAAGCCGGCGCTGGCTATCTAAGTGGTTGAAAATATACACAAGTTTGTCGACGCGGTTTGGGGTGCTTGACAAAGATCCACTGGATCGATAAAAGAGTCTGCACGTTTTAGAAACGTTTAGAAAAGGAGAAACAATTATGAAAAGCACTTATGAAACTCCGAAGCTCATCGTCCACGGCACGGTTGAGGAGCTAACTAACGCTCTGGGGTTCTCGAGCGCTCAGGATGCCCTAATCATTTCCGGTCAACCTTACGGTGGTTATACTGATGGCTCATCAGATATCATCGTAGGTTAGTGAATAGCAGTGATATATGTTACCGACGACGACCTGGTTTCAGGTCGTCGTAAAAATTGGCAATCGAAACCGATGCTTCAATTTACTCTGCAGGCTATCGGTTGCTTTAATAGGTCCGCTCTCACAGCTTTGAAAAGCTCGCCATAAGTAATTTCTCAATACTTGACCTCTTCAAGTAGCCATTTGTTAGCGGCTTTTGCCGCACATAATATCTGGCGTTACCGCAGAAACCAGCAAAAATAGGTTTTTGAAATTTCAAAACTGTTTATGTTTGACGTGACGACAAACGTCACGCAGACTCCAAAGGTTGCTGATTTTTCTGCCTCGCTAGCTTTCGTATTCGCGATAATTTTGCAAAGTGAAGTAGGCCGCGAAACAATCGCAACTTATCGCGCGTGAGTAAGTGGCCTGAAAGAGAAAAGACTTTTGTATTTCTACGTCGCCTATCAACTTGGCATTCATTCCGCGATTGTTTTCCCAGAACTAGCGGCTTTGCCGGACGCGCCGAAAGACATTTCGATTCGTGTTCGGAGGATTGACAGTTCGGAGCGACAAACGCGGCGAAACTGTAACTTTGCTGTGGGGGAAGTGGAGGGTGTCGGTTCGTATGTTTTCCGCAGTGGTAATGAAATCATCGTCGAACCTGCGCCCGGTGTTGAGGAGTCTATTCTCCGGACTACTTTGCTCGGGCCGGCTATGGCCGTGTTGCTGCGGCAACGAGGTTTTGCCGTTCTCCATGCCAGCGGGGTTGTGTCGAATGGCTGTGCTATTGCGTTTCTCGGTCAGCCAGGTTGGGGGAAGTCGACCCTTGCAGAAGTCTTCTATGCGCATGGCTACGGTGTGGTAACTGATGACGTTTTGGCGGTGCGCATTGACGAAAGTTATGTTCAGGTCGTTCCAGGTTACCCGTCGATTAAACTTTTCCCTGATACTTCGGCGTTTTTGGGTTGCGAGGCGAGTGCTACGCATAGGGTGCATTCTCAAACAGAAAAGCGCGCGCACTGCGTAGCTCTGGGGTTTCCGCAAGGGCCTTTGCCGCTGCAGCGTATGTATGTGTTGGCTGGAGGGGAGCGCAATGAAATTGAACCGTTGCAGCCGCGGGAAGTTTTCTTGGAGCTCGTAAGGAATGCGCGCGCCGTGAACTTTCTGAGAGACCGAGACTCTCTCAATGCGCATCTGCAACAATGCGCGCGCCTTGCTAAAGAAGTGCCGACTTCTCGTTTGAGACGACGGCGGGTCCTCTCGGATATTCCTGATCTTGTCGAACTGATCCAAGAAGATCTGGCTCAGGATAACTGATCAACACAGGATAATCCTTGCATCGTGTGATCACCATTTAGCACCAATCCGCGGGCGCGACTGCGATAAGTCTAAACGGGCGGTTCCCGTGAGATTCGCCAATTTAGAGGAACACAAAACTTGATCCCCAGCTTACATAAGCTTACGGTGCAATTATCGTATGTGCCGCGTACACTGCGTTTGATCTGGCGCGCAGCACAGGGTTGGACAATGGCATGGTTCATCCTGCTCTGTATTCAAGGTTTGTTACCTGCTGCTCTTGTTTATCTATCTCGTTCCTTAGTCGATAGCTTGGCTGCTGCCGTAGGAGCGGGTTGGTCTTGGGAGAATATCTGGCCGGTTGCTTTTCCCGGAGCGCTCATCACCGTTGTCATAGCAATGCAAGAATTAATGCAGGGAGTTAGCAGTTGGGTCCGAACTGCGCAAGCGGAACTGGTTCGGGATCATCTGAGCGCATTAGTTCACGAAAAATCGCTCGCCGTCGATCTGGCCTTCTACGAATCGCCTGAGTATCACGATCAGTTGGAACGCGCGCGTACCGATCTAGGCAGCCGTCCATTAGCCTTACTCGAAAGTATCGGTAGCGTTGTGCAAAACTCTATAACCTTGCTTGCGATGGCGACATTACTCATTCCCTACGGAATTTGGCTCCCTGCCATTCTCGTTGTTAGCACGGTTCCTGCCTTCTACGTTGTCCTGCATTTCAACCGACGCTACCATCTCTGGTGGGAACACACGACGGCCGACAGGCGGCGAGCGCAATACTACGACATGATGCTCACACATAGTGGAGTCGCAGCGGAGTTGCGACTATTCGACTTGGGCTCTTATTTCAAGTCGTCTTATCAAATGCTGCGGCGGCGCATGCGAACGGAGCGCTTGATATTTACGAGAGACCAAAGTCTGGCAAGGTTGGGCGCCGGTTTGGCAGGAGTTCTGATTTCGGGTTCAGCGCTTGCGTGGATGTTCTGGCGTGCCCTCCAGGGACGAGCAACGCTGGGTGATTTGGCGCTTTTCTATCAGGCTTTTCAGCGCGGGCAAGGATTGCTCCGTTCGCTGCTGGAGAACCTGGGGCAGATTTACGCCAACACGCTTTTTCTCGGAAATCTCTTCGAATTTTTAGAATTAAAGCCACGGGTTGCGGATCCTCTTCACCCCGTATTACCGCAACCAGCACTGCGGGAAGCGATTCGTTTTCAACAGGTCGCCTTTCGTTATCCGGGCAGTGACCGACCAGTCTTGCAGGATTTCAACCTGACCATCCCTGCCGGTCAAATCATCGCCATCGTCGGCGCTAATGGTGCTGGGAAGAGTACCTTACTGAAGCTGTTGTGTCGCTTCTATGATCCTGAGGCTGGCCTTATCGCGTTGGACGGAAGTGATATTCGCGACATGACCCTACAAAACTTGCGCCGAATGATTACAGTCCTCTTTCAGTGGCCTGTTCCGTATCAAGCGACGGCCGCTCAAAATATCGCTTTTGGTGATCTCTCGGCAACCCAAGGAGCAACGGAACTCGAAATGGCCGCCCGGAGCGCCGGGGCTCATGACGTAATTTTCCGGTTACCCAGAGGGTACGATACCCTGCTGGGCAAGTGGTTCGCCAACGGAGTCGAGCTCAGCGTGGGAGAGTGGCAACGGCTGGCTTTAGCCCGAGCTTTTTTCCGGCGCGCAGAGATCCTCATACTCGATGAGCCGACGAGTGCCTTGGATTCCTGGGCTGAAGCGGATTGGTTTGATCGATTTCGCTCTCTCGCCAACGGCCGAACGGCAATTATCATCACCCACCGTTTCACAATTGCTCGGCGCGCCGACATGATTCACGTGATGGATGCCGGCCGAATCGTGGAATCGGGCAAACATGATGAATTGTTAGCTCATGGAGGACTGTACGCCCGTTCGTGGGCCGCGCAATTAAATGGACAGACTCTGCCGGTTGGGGAGCCATTAGCTTCCAATATGAGTTCTAGCACCCTGTTGAACGGTGCCGCGGCAAAGGAATGAACAGCAAGAAATTGGCACGGCGGAGCCGCAACCCAAGTCGGAGTGACTCGTGCAAAGGCGCCCTTCGATAGCTCAGGGTGGTGGCACAGTCGAACCACAAAGGGCGCCAAGGAAAACCGAATCCTTACTTGGCGTCTTGGCGCGAATTGGACCTTCCAAATTCGAATTTTCCTTGCTTGGATGTGAGGTGTACGCTTTGAACTTTTTGAAAGACTTGGACGACTTGAACAGTTAAGGTCATTATGGCATCGAAGTCAAACTTAGCAATCCCTCCTAACCGGCGTCCAGAAGCCGAGTTGCTGCTCTGCTGCGCTCGGACCCAGTTGGCTGCTGATACCACGGAGCGGGTTGGGCGAGTGCTAAAAGAGCGCATTGACTGGAACTATCTCATGCACGATGCGCTCTACCATGGAACGATACCACTCCTGTTCTGGAATCTGAGTCGCCTCGCTCCGGACGATGTCCCCAAGACAACTCTGAATCAACTTAAAGCTGCTTCCAACGCCATTGCCTGCTGGAACTTGTCACTCACTGGAGAGTTACTCAAATTGCTGAACCTTTTTAGCGAGCGTGGGATTCGAGCGCTTCCGCTCAAAGGACCCGTTCTTGCCGCCGCTGCCTATGGGAACCTGGCCTTCCGACAGTTCTGTGATCTGGATATCTTGGTCCCCAAGGAGGATATGCTCAAAGCCAAGGAAGTATTGATGTTGGAAGGTTATCATCCCAAGCTCGACCTCACTGCCGGCGAGGAAGCGGCCTACTTGGAATCTCATCACGATTATAAGTTTGTCCGACCGAAAGATGGCGTGGTTGTGGAAATTCAGTGGGGAGTAACACAGTGGTCATTCGCTTTCCCATTTGATTTCGAGGACGCGTGGAAGTATCGCCAGGTCATTTCTGTGGCCGGCGCTTCAGTGCTCAACATTGCTCCCGAGATCTTGCTTTTAATGCTTTGCGTCCATGGGACGAAGCATCGCTGGGAACAACTGAAATGGATCTGTGACATCGCCGAAATAGTTGATACCTACCGGGAGAAGCTAGATTGGGATCGACTGATGGATCAGGCTTGCAACCTCGGCGGCGAGCGCATGCTGCTGCTTGGATTGTCATTGTCAAGTGATTTACTCGGCGCGCGTCTGCCGGACGCACTCGTGAAGAAAATCGCGAACAATTGTTCGGTTAAGTCGCTTGCCGGCCAAGTGATCGGAAGGTTATTTGGCGATAGATCCAACCCAAATCTGTTGGTCGAGCTCGAGGAAGGCCCCTTTTTTTTCTGGTCTGCGAGGGAGCGATGGCGCGATAAATTGGCTATTGCGTGGAGGTACTTTCCAGAATATTTCCATAGACTGATTGTGCCGAATAACGGAGATAAAGAATTTCTGAAGTTGCCCCCATCCTTATCGCTTGGTTACTACTTAGTGCACCCCGTTAGGTTAATGAAGGATTACTGGTCGGAGTCCAGAAGGCGAGCTGCGCGCACCGGAAAGTGAAAGTTCTAGTCACACGCTATGCCTATGGGCACTAACCCAGGGAGATTGGCATCAATTAACCCACACGAACTGCGACCATTCATATTCTACTTGCACCCGTGGGAAATTGATCCGGCGCAACCGCTGGTTATCGCGGTTTCGTCATCATACGAACCTCGGAAAATGCGAAGAGCGATTGCGGCGTCTACTCGGTGAGTTTCACTTCGATACCGCAGAGACGGTTTTGTACAACTCGGCTCACTTTTTTGAACCCGTAAGACATGCTGACTCAGACCATATCCGAGCACACCATTTTCAGGATTTTGTCGGTATTCCTGCTCGTGGGCGTGCTGGTGTTGAGCTTCCTGCCATCGGATTCGGTGGATCCGATTCGGTTGCGTCTCGGGCACTCAGTCGCATATGCGTTGCTTGTTGGTGCAACGATGCTATCGATACCCAGGCAGGCGCTCACGCTATGGCGAGGGGTTGGCATCGTGTTCGCGATTAGCCTGCTGGGGTTTGCGATTGAGTTGCTTCAGCCCCTGGTTGGAAGAGCAACCAGCGTCATCGACTTTACTGAAAACGAGGCAGGTATTATCGCTGGCATTGCGATTTTCCGCGGCTATTTTTTTGTAGAAAGAGTCAGAATCAAGGGCGGCAATAAACGCCCTAGCGGCGGATAGACCGCAGCACTTAGGTAGAGATGATTGGAGCCCCTAACAAAATGACTGCACACCTGGTTGAAACAGTTCCGACAGCTCATGATTTAGCCAACGGTAGGGAGCATAGCGTGGATATGGACAACCTGTTCGGAGTGTATTCGCAGGCAGCCACACTACAAGGGAACACTGTATGATGTTCGTGGAAATTGGGTTTTGGGCTTGCTTGGGGTTGGTGACGTATATCTACGTGGGATATTTAGCTGGTGTTTTTTTGTTGGCCTCAATCCTCAGTCGCAATGTCAGCAAGGCCGACATCGAGCCTAGCATTACCGTCGTCATCGCCGCGTTTAATGAAGAACGGGAGATCGAGTCCACGGTGGCCAACAAACTATCCCAGGACTACCCGTCGGACCGACTGGAAGTGATTGTAGTGTCGGACGGTTCGACTGACCGGACCGATGAGATCCTTCGGGGTCTTGCCGACCGCAGCGAAGGGCGACTCAGAGTCCTGCGTCAGGAACCTCGTCAGGGGAAGACACCAGCCCTCAATATGGCGCTACGCCACACGTCTTCGGACATTGTCGTGTTTGCTGATGCAAATTCGATCTATGGGCCGAATGCCCTGCGTTCGTTGGTCCGCAGCTTCGCCGATCCATCCGTCGGTTATGTAACCGGTCAGATGATATATACCAACCCAGCCGACGCAGGGATCGGTGAAGGGTCTGGTACGTACATGTCTTACGAGAACGTGCTGCGAAGCTTGGAGAATAAATTAGGTTCCATTGTCGGTGTGGACGGTGGAATTGATGCCGTTCGGCGACAACTTTATGTGCCGATGCGACCCGATCAGCTGCCCGACTTTGTGCTACCGCTAAGCGTAGTCGAGCAAGGAAAGCGTGTCGTTTACGAACCTGATGCTCTGCTCTACGAGTCGGCGCTGTCGCACGCGGGAGATGAACTTCGGATGCGTGTTCGAGTATCGTTGCGTGCACTTTGGGCGCTGTACGACAAAAGGAATTTGCTGAATCCATTTCGTTTCCCCGTATACTCCTGGCAGCTGGTGTCGCACAAGGTGCTGAGGTATGGCGCATTTTTTTTCCTCATGGGGACTTTGGTATTTAACGCCGTGGCGGCCATCGGGGATCACTCATTTTACCGCTGGTTCTTGGTCCTACAGTTGGCGGCCTATGCCTTCGCGGCGCTAGGGCATGTGTTCAGACGGTTTCCAACCAAGGCATCAAAGCTAATGGCGCCTTACTACTTTGTCGTTCTGAACGCGGCTTGCGCGCTCGCCTTCTGGAAGTTTCTGACCCGGCAAAAAATAGTTCTCTGGAAACCAAGGACAGGGAGTTGATCGCTGTGGCGACGAAGATCATGTACATTGTGGACCCTATCTAGACTCCCCGTGTCGGAGCTTGTGCGGCTTATCCTCCATCTTGACGGTCTCGATACAGCCAGCGATAACGCTATTTCGCAGGCAGTGAATACAGTGAAGACAAGCGTTCGCCGCGGGCCTTAAATTGCTAAGGACGTAGTTTGATGTTGCAGTCATTAAAAGAACTTTTGGATCGCCGCGATTTGCTTTATATAATCGCGTGGCGCGAAATTAAAGTGAAATATAAACAGTCGGTGATGGGGATGCTCTGGGCGGTCTTGATGCCGAGCGTGATTGTCGCCGCTGGTTTTATCGTCCGCTTCGCCTTTGCAAAGGTCTCTGGGAATTCTCTCACCTTTTCGGAATTGGCGTCTGTCGCTGTCAAAGCGGCGCCGTGGGCTTTCTTCGTTTCGGCGCTTCGCTTTGGCACGAATAGTCTCGTCGCGAATACAAATCTCGTAACAAAGATTTACCTTCCCCGCCTCGTTTTCCCGCTTGCCGCAGTTGTCTCTCAGCTCTTTGATTTTCTCGTTGCCGCGGTGGTCGTGAGTGTCTTCCTGGTAGTCGCTGGCGTGGGCTGGAGCGCACAACTTCTCTGGGTTCCAGTTCTTATCTCTATATTGATAATCCTGACCATTTCCCTCGCGATCATTTTTGCGGCGGCCAGTCTTTTTTTTCGCGATGTGAAGTACATTGTGGAAGTATTTTTGACTTTCGCTATCTTCTTTACGCCGGTATTTTATGATGCTTCCCTATTGGGGAGCTGGGCTCCTCTGCTGCTTGCGAATCCGGTTTCCCCGTTACTTGAGGGTCTTTCTGCAAGCGTCATTCTACACCAGAGTCCATCCCTTTTCTGGGTTAGCTACAGCTTCTTGTTTACAGCTGTGCTCTTCGGGGTGGCGGTTGTGATGTTCAGGAAGCTAGAGCCCTTTTTCGCGGAAAGTATTTGATTTTTTATGACTATGGCTGACATTGGTCTCGACGTTCAAAGGATTTTCAAAAAGTTCAGGCGCGGTGAGCTATACAACTCTCTGAGAGATTTGGTGCCCGCACTGGCGCGCCGCCTGACGCGGCGCGAGCGCATTCAACAAGTCGATCAGCGCGAATTTTGGGCGCTCACGGACGTCTCCTTCAGCGTAAGGCGTGGTGAGGCCTTTGGCATTATTGGCGCGAACGGTGCTGGGAAGAGCACGATTCTTAAATTGCTCACTGGCATCATGCGGCCGACAAAGGGTTCCATTAGTGTTAATGGCCGTGTCTCGGCCCTCATTGAGGTCAGCGCGGGATTTCATCAGGACCTTACAGGCCGCGAGAATATCTATCTGAACGGCGCAATTCTTGGCATGACAAGGGACGAGATTCGCCGGCGCTTCGATGCCATCGTCGCGTTCTCCGGGCTTGAGGAGTTTATCGATACGCCGGTCAAGCGATACTCTTCCGGTATGTACGCTCGTCTCGGCTTTTCGGTTGCGGCCCATGTCGATCCCGACGTGCTTCTTGTCGATGAAGTACTCAGCGTTGGCGATTACCTCTTCCAACGTAAGTGTATCGAGCGTATGAACTCGGTGATCACTAGTGGTGCAACTGTGATCTTCGTGTCCCATAATCTTCGCGAGGTCGCAAAATTGTGCCAGCGCAGCCTCTTATTGGAACGAGGCCAAGTGCAAATGATCGGACCGACTTCTGAGGTAATTCGCGCCTACTACAAAAGGGGGGAGAACCAACGTGCAGATCGCTCCAACGGTGCAGACAATGAAATTATGATCACAAATGTCCATGTTTATGACGATAGCGGCCCACATGTCGAATTCAAGTCAGGCGGCAAGCTGTACATTGGGATCGAGGCTCGTGCCCGGACGCGTCATGACGACATGAGCGTAGTGATTCAGATTGTCGACGACAATCAGTATCCTGTGTTCGATACGTGTACACAGCGCCTAGGTGCGGGTGCCATCACTATCGACAGCGATCACACCCTCAAGTGCACCTTCGATCTGGACCTTAATCTGGCGGCGGGTACGTTTCATTTAAACGCCTTCTTGTATCGCTATGTTACACAGCAGAACTATGATCGCTGGTTCTCGGCGGCCACATTCTTTGTGGTTGGGGCTCCGGAGGTGCGCGGCATTGTAACACTCCGCCCGAAACTTACGGCCTGTAATGTGGAATGACTGGGCTTACATTTCTCCCTCCTTACCGCGGCTGGGAGTTTGAGACTGGGAACCTGAGCCACGGGAACACAATCGAGCAACAGTTGTTGTCGCATATTCACGTGAACTGGAGTGGACGCTTTCTAATCAGTTACAACATGCTCGTGAATCTGATCGGTGCCAACAAGACCGCGCCGGGCGCGTTTCGAGAACCGAAAGGCTCAAACATGGCCCTGCGTAACGCCTGTGCAATCGCGTTGAGGCGGCGCGTAAACGAGGACTGTAACGTGAGCATCATGCGGTTTGAAGGCTGGTCGGTCCAGTTCTCAATGCGCGCTCGCCATCTCGTCGCCCTCGGGGCAGTTTGAATTTGCCTTATCTTTCTTGAATACGCATCGTTAGAATCAAGTGCTGGCAAAACAGGACTTGTTGGTTTGTGTCGCATTGGGGCCCCACATCGATGCATGGCAGCCGGCTCGGTAAGAGTTGATTGGAAGAACATTTGCACGCCGGACCGTGCCGTGACGGCGGTGGCGGCACCATGGATGGTTATGAGATCGGTCTTGAAGCGAGGCATTGAACCGGGCCTATGCGAATGGAAGCGCGATGGTGCTTGACAGAACGCAGTCGTGCCGCAGAAGTAAGAGGTTTTCTGAAGAGCGAGGGTGTTGACGTGAGTAGCAATCCACAGCTGAGTCACGCACTAGGACTCCGCGTGGGAGAGGTAGTGGAGGTGCGCAGCGCCGAGGAGATTCTCGCCACACTGGACGAGGGCGGGCGCCTGGACTCGCTCCCGTTCATGCCCGAAATGCTCCAGTTTTGCAATAAACGATTCATCGTGTACAAACGGGCCGACAAAACCTGCGATACGATCGATAAAACCGGAGGGCGGCGGTTGTTCAACACCGTGCACCTGCGTGCTTTGCAACATTCCGATGGGATACGATGTGATGGCGCTGCACACGGCGGCTGTGAAGCGAGTTGCCTGCTTTTCTGGAACGAAGCGTGGCTTAAGCGCGTGGAACCAAAAGGACGGGCGGAAACGGTTGAGATGATCCAAACGCAATTTAGCGCTCCCCCGGGCATGGAGATAATGCTGCGTGGAGCGGCCGTGGCGGAGAACCCCGGAAGGGATAATGCTGGTATGTATCGCTGCCAGGTTACTCAATTGAAAGAGTACACGAGACCCCTAGTCTGGTGGGACATCAGGCAGTACGTACGAGATCTCGCATCCGGCAACGTCCACATCGGCGAATTATTTCGCGCCTTGTCATTCGCTGCATACAGACGGTTGGTCAAGTTCGGCGTTGGCTATACGATCTTGCTGGGTCTTTACAATTGGTTCCAGGGGCGAGTCGGTGGGGCGCCGTGGCCGTACATCCAAGGTACGCTGGTGAAGACCCCTACCGGCGAGCTCAACCTCCAGCCCGGCGAGCTCGTGCGCGTAAAACCTTTGGAGCAAATCTTGGCGACGCTAGATGTTCATAATAGAAACCGCGGAATGTTATTTGCGCCCGAGATGGTCAGGTTTTGCGGTGGTACCTTCAAAGTCCTAAAGCGAGTCCATCGAATAATCGATGAAAAGACGGGACGCATGCTGGAGTTTTCCAATCCATGCATTATTTTACAAAACGTTTATTGTCTTTCAGAATTTAGTGAGCATCGGATCTTCTGCCCGCGCAGTATCTATCCGTATTGGCGTGAAATTTGGCTGGAACGGGCCACCCCCAACGTGACCGTTACGAGGCCGTCGCCTCGCGCTGAGCATCCAATTTGAATTTCATATCGCTTGCCCCATGACGCGCTCTGTTTACACGCACGCTGGTCGCATACTCTTATCCTTGTATTTTGTCGAGGCTGCGGTGTTGCTTATCCTAGTTGGGATCTACAAAGCACCCATCTACGACTGGACCCTGCTCTCCACGAAAGCCGGTATCACGCTGATTACAGGGGGGATTGGCCTGATTGCTTCGGGGTGGCTCCTCATACGGCGGACTCAGGCGAGTGGCTCGTTGCGCGGAAGAGCATTTGCCCTTAGCTTGACGACCAACCTGCTGTCGGGGCTCATCGCATTGCTACTGTTGGAAACCACCATCCGAATTGCCGGGAGAAGGACCCTTGAAGGTATCGTAGTCGGCTCCGTGGCGGTGCGGCCCACTTGGCCTGAGCTGATAGCGCAGAGCCGTAAAGTTCTCGCCGGAATCAACCCTTGGGGGACCTGGGACGCGTCGTATTTCGTTTATGATCGGGAGCTCGGCTGGACCGTGGGTCCCAACCGGAGAAGTCCCGATGGCCTCTATTTCAGCAGCGTCGAGGGCATTCGAAGTGCGGGTCCTAATATGCGCATGGCAGACCAGACCCCTCGCTTTCGTGTCGCACTCGTCGGCGACTCACATGCTTTCTCTTTCGAGGTGCCCTTCGAGGAGTCCTGGGGTTATCACCTGCAGCGGTTGCTCGGCGACGACGTGCAGGTCCTCAACTTCGGCGTGGACGGATATGGAATCGACCAGATGTATCTCCGATACCAGCGGGACGTGCGTCCCTGGAAACCTCAGGTGGTTGTGATCGGCTTCAGCGGGCATGATTTCTGGCGGACCATGGCAGTATACCCGTTCGTGACTTTCGGATGGTCAGGCTATCTCGTGAAGCCCCGATTCGTGATCGAGAAAGGAGAGCTTAAGCTCCTCAACGTGCCGTTGCCCACCCCGGATGAGATCCTTAGCGCGGGCCGAATCCACCAGTTGCCATTTGTCGAGTATGACTTGGGCTATGAGACGACCGACTGGTACTGGCGGTTCGACCACAGCCCTCTCATTCTTCGTTTCCTGACCTCTGCTTTTCCTCGTTGGACCATCGCGGATCCTCGGGTATCGGAGGAGGCCAGAAAGGCATTGAACATCCGGCTCTTGATGGAAATGGTCCAGTCCATCGAGCAAGCTGGGACCGTTCCGTTGGTGGTTCTTATGTCGTCCAGGAACACAATGGTGCTAGAGACGCTGTCGCGCGCCCGTGTTCCCTTCTTGGACATGACTGAGTGCGTTTCCGAAGTTCCAGCCGATCGCAGAAACGTGCCGAGCGGTCACCACTACACCGGGCTTGCGAACCTGGCTGTCGCTCGATGCACGGCCCCGGCGGTGGAGCTTGCGCTCCGGAGGGCTAAAGATACAGCGCGCCGCTCCGCTTCTTCGTCTCTTGGCTCTGACAGGGTATCTATAGTGGGGTCAAATCGAGGGCCGAGGTCGGAAGTTCATCCGGCGCCGCGTCCCCAAAGTCACAGGCCTGCCGCTGGCGTGTGATCACGAATGTCGGTCTCAAGGAATATGTTTTTCGAGGGCGATGGGACAGTCCTTCGAAAAATTATCTCTTGTTAATGGAGAACGAAGAACAATTGTGGCACATCGCGAAGGGCTACCTTGATCGCCACGGGATTGCGTACGTTGACGCGCTCACGGCCCTGCGAGGACAACTTTCCAACGGAGTGCAACCCTACCAGGTGACACAGGATGGGCACCCAAACCGGCACGGCCACCGGGCGATTGCGCAGGCCGTGGCCCTGCTCGTTCGACAGTTCGAGTGGGCTCGTTAGAGGCAGCGGAACGAATCATGAAGTTAACTGAATTCTGATGACCAGGGTAAGTTCCTGGCTGACGGAGATCGATCATTTCTACATCGAGCCGAGGCGCATAGCACTGGTTAATGATTTTTTTCTCCACAGTACCTTAGACAAACAAATTTACCCTGAGCGGAACCGGGGTGCCCTTCACAAAGGATTCGCCGACATTAAGGCAGCGTGGGATGAGCGCTCAAGTTGGAACTTGGTACAACGGCAGCAACCGCATGGCGCCATCGGGTTTGTGACACAGGGTCAGCGATACGTAAGGAATGCATTTAAACGACTCACCGGCTGCGAGCGCGAGGCTCCGACACGCGCCGCACAACCCATGTGGAATGATGTAGACATGAGCGATCAACTGACGCCACCGAGTTGGCATGCAGCGCTGCGGGGGCACGATGTTGTCATCGTTTCGCCCCAGTATTGGGGTGACTACTGGGTCAGCAAGCATTGGATTGCGTATGAGCTGTCGCGGCGTTTGCGGACAGTGTTTATCGAGCCGTCCATCTGGGTGGGCGGGGTCGTCAAGAGTCCATGGAAACATCGCAAATACTTTCGGCAGCTTCTTCAACCATTACGCAAAGTCGACCGCGAGCTCTACGTCTTGAGTCAGAAATTTTTCCCGCGTGGCGTCGAGCGGCGGGATGACGCTCCGACCGTACGCACTATCGAGGCACTACACCGGATGGGAATTCAGCGGCCGATAGTCCTGAATTTCGGCACAAATTTCGATCTGGTGAAGCGCCTTCACGGAGCTGTTACCGTGTACTACTGCGTAGATCCCCCGTTCCCCGACCTCGGTCACGAGAATGATGAGGCACTGACTTGCGAGGCGAGCGATCTGATATACGCGGTGTCCGAAATATACCGGCAGCACTTGGCGCCCCTCTGCACGACGCAGCCTGTTCGCGTCATACCTCACGGGTATGCTTTCGAACACGCCCGAAGAATCGCTGAAGACTCAGCGGTTTCGTGCCCCATAGAGCTGCAGGGACTACCGCGGCCCATACTCGGTTTCGTCGGGTCTATTCACGACGCGTATGTGGACATCGACAGGGTGGAACGGCTGGCGAGACGACGCCCTGAATCCAGCATCGTCCTCATAGGACCGTACCAAAACAATCCGCTAGGCCCAGACCTGTCTTCCGACGCTCTGCGGCGACTTCGACGACTGTCAAACGTGCACCTTCTCGGCCCGCGTCACTTTCTGGATGTGCCGTGGTACGTGAAGTACTTCGACGTCTGTCTCGTGCTCGTAAACGTCAGGGACTACAAAGAGTCGGCCATGACAAGCAAACGCACCCATTTTAAGTGGCTATCATACTTGGCTATGGGCAAGCCGGTGGTGGCGCCCGCTGTGTCCGAAGCGAATTCGATCTCGTCCCTCGTGTATCTGGCTGCAGACGACGACAGTTATCTTGATGCCGTGGACCAAGCGCTCGTCGAGGATCGTGCGCTCGAGCTGCCGCGAGTCACCTATGCGTCGCAGTTTTCCTTTGACAGAACACTGGATTTGATTGCACAACCTATCGCCGAGTTCCTCCATGACACGCCTATTGTGCGATGATCGACGCCGCTAGTGTCGCTAGCGCTCAGTCTCCTGAAGGCAACGGCAATGACAAGTTCAAGTGCTCGGCAGGCAAGCGAACATTCCGTCAGCGGCATTCCAGAGGTGAGTGTCGGCCTTCCCGTCTACAACGGCGAGCAATATTTGGCCGAGGCTGTTCAAAGCATTTGTGAACAGACGTTCGAGGACTTTGAACTGATCATTTCGGACAATGCGTCGACTGATCGAACGGCTCAGATTTGCAGAGAGCTGGCTAGTCAGGATGCACGTATCCGATACGTTCGCCAGCCGCGGAACATTGGTGCCGTGCGCAATTTTGATTTTGTCGCTCGCGCCGCCAACGGCAAATTTTTGAAATGGGCGTCCGCGAATGATTGTTGCGATCGAACGATGCTCGCGAAGTGCGTCGACGTTCTGCGGCGCGAAGACGACGCGGTGTTATGCTACGGCAGGACTTGTCTCATTGATAGGCGCGGCAATGAAATTGGTCTTTACGAGAACGATCTCTCTGTTCAACAAGTACGGCCGAGTGAGCGGTTCATCGAAGTGCGCAGTAGGATGACCATGAATAATGCGCAGAATGGGCTCATACGTCTGCAGCCCCTCCGGCAGACTCGCCTCGGACGTCTGTATCCGGATGGTGATCTGATCCTGATGGCAGAGCTAGCGTTACGCGGGACCTTCCGGCTCTTACCTGATGTCCTGCTCTATCGCCGCATAGACGAGGGAGCCGCCAGTCGTTTCCTATCCGACCGGGAGCTGCGCGTATTCCTCGATCCGGACTCGGCGCACAAGGGTTTGACGACCTGGCGTAGTCATTTGGACTGCTGCTGGTCGGTGCTCAGGGCGCCAATCGCTTGGAGTGAAAAGATGGCGGCACTCGACTTTGTGGCTCGCTCCGTCTATTGGGACCGCCGGAAACTATGGCGTGACCTGTTCGAGCGGGGAGCGTGATGAGGCTGGGCGGCGCCAAGGAGCTGCGACTCGCGTCAGCACCGCAATGGCTGCGCCAGAGGCAGCATTTCGTCGAGTGTTGCGACTCACAGGGTCTGTGAAGAAGTTGCCAGGACGACTGCTGGCTGAACAGAATATCGCCCGCAGTATGAGCCGCCCGGGCGACTACTGGCAAGTGCTGCTATGCAAATTCTTGAAGATCGAACCCGCGAGCCGCGACCGCAAGGCTTTAGAGCTGCCCAACCCATTGGGTGAACATGCAGCAGCAAACAGCGGGGCTGTTTGCGGAACGGTTACGCCCATCGTATTGCGACCAAAAAAGGACAACCTTTCGGTGACAGCTGAATCAGGAGGCACACCCGACTCAGCGGCCGCCGTGTGGGATCGCGAAGCCTCGTCCTATGATGCGTCCCGTCAGAAAGACCCTGTGTATTTGTCTTGCATTCATCAAGTGACGAACAGCGTACCGAGCGGAACGAATCTTTGTCTTGACGCAGGCTGCGGCACGGGACTGTCAACCACGGCCCTCAGCTCAAGGTGTGATTTTGTGATTGCGGTCGATTACTCCATCAAAAGCCTGAGAATCTTGAGCGGCAAAGGACTTCCTAAGGTCTTTGCTGTTCAGGCAAATCTGCGGTCACTTCCATTCAAGGACTCTGTATTCGATGCTGGTGTTTCTGCCAACACCCTACAGCATTTCAACCCCCGTGGCGCACAACAAAGGGCGGTGGCTGAAATGCAGCGGGTTATCAGGGACCGCGGCATTCTATGCCTCTCGGTTCATCATTACTCAAGAAATAAGCGGAGACACGGATGGATAAAGGAAGGAAAACCAGGTCAGGCTGGCATTGATTACATATTCAGGTTTTCCCGTGATGATTTGCTGTATATCGCGCCGAGTTCAACGATAAGAGGTATCGGGTACTATGGTGTTCTCAAAGTGCCATATCTCGGAAGCCGCTTACAGAATTTCCTGGCGTATTTACTCGGTAGAGTTGCTGGATTGTTTGGGTACGGCCACATGTTGACCGCAGTTGCCAAGAACCGAAAATCAGAAATGACCGCCTTAATATAATTTCGGCGAATTGAAGGGTTGAATTTCGATGTGTGGAATTGCAGGGATCGTTTCTGCGCCTATCGCAATGCATCATCGGGACGCGCTGCAGCGCATGACGAATGCTTTGGCACACCGGGGGCCGGACGGGGAAGGGCACCACGTTTTCAATAGTTGTGCGCTAGGTCACCGACGGCTTGCCATCGTAGATATTGCGGCAGGTGGGCAGCCTATGTGCTCCGCTGACGGTCGCGTCGCGATCACCTTTAATGGTGAGATCTATGGCTATCAAGATCTGCGGTGTCAGTTGACCGGCTATCCGTTTCGCACAAAGTCGGACACGGAGGTGATACTTGCGCTCTACCAACGCCACGGCACCCAAGCGCTCGATCACCTCCCGGGCATGTTCGCGTTCGCCGTCTGGGATGAAGGGAAACAAGAACTATTCTGTGCGCGGGACCGGTTCGGCGAGAAACCACTGTATTACGCAACCGGCCGCGGCGGCGAATTTATATTTGCGTCTGAGATCAAAGGAATACTGGCCTCAGGATTAATTGAGCCTGTCTTGGATCGAGAGGCTGTGACGCGCTACCTGCAGCGACTGTGCGTTCGAACAGATCAGTCGATTTACACCAATATTCGGGCGCTGCCTCCCGCGCACTGCCTCCGTTACCGGGATGGTCGGGTGAAGGTATCGCGGTATTGGTTACCACCCGAGGTGGAGAGCGATATCGATGCTGGGGAGGCTGTAGAGCATTTTCGGGCGGTGCTGCGGAATGCTGTGCGCCGCCAGCTCGTTGCCGACGTTCCGGTCGGTGCCTTTCTCAGCGGCGGCCTGGATTCCAGCACCATCTGTTTGCTGGCGAGTGAGCTTGTGGGCGACCTGCGAACATTCTCTTTCGACTTCGAGGGTGACCACAGTGAAATCGCCTATGCCCGCGCGGTGGCTAATATGTATTTCACGCGTCACACGGAACTAGCTGCGCGGGAAGTCGATATTGCAGAGCAAGTATTGCATATGCAACGCATCTATGACGAGCCCTTTGCTGATACCTCGAACATTCCAACCTATCTCCTTGCGCGCGAGGCTCGTCGTCACGTTAAGGTGGCTCTGACTGGTGACGGGGGAGACGAGCTATTTGGCGGTTACCTATGGTACAAGCCCTTGCTCTGGATGGAGCGGGAGGGACGAGTTGGGCTCCTGCATTGGGTAGCAGCTCGTGTTCTCAATCGACTTTACAACTTAGCGCGGGTGCCCGGGGCGTTGGCAAGGGAGCTTCGAATTATGGGGCTCGCCTACGGCCGGCGGTATCCGTCGATTCTCGCCGCCCACGGTGGGCAGCTCTCCCTCTTCGAGCGGCGTGACCTCGAGCAGCTAGGGCTTCGGGAAGGATTGCCTAGCGGAGTACTAGAGGCCAGTAATGAAGCAGGATCGATGGACGATGCGATTCGCTTTGACGTGGATGACTACATGCCTGCGGATATCTTAACCAAGATAGATCGAGCCTCGATGGCGCACGGTCTCGAGCTTCGGGCACCGTTCCTTGATGTCGAATTCGCCTCGTTCTGCTTGTCCCTGCCATATCGTCTCAAAGTTTCCACCCGCGAAGACAAGATCATCCTGCGACAAGCATTCGCGGCGCAGTGGCCGGCGCCCATACGATCTCGCAGCAAGCAGGGTTTCGGGGCGCCACTCACGCGCTGGTTCCAAGATTCTGCTATTCGCGAGCTGGAGCGCTGTTTTCTACTGAATCCGAGTGCGCCGATTTATGAGCTAATTTCTTACCGCGGAACCCAGCAGATCTTGCGGCGGAATCACCTCATGCAGCGCTGGACGCTTCTGGTACTGGCGGTCTGGCTGGCGCAGTCCAAGAACAATGGCCGGCGCGCTGGTCGCCATCAAACCGCTGACAAGTGGATGGCTGAAGCCAGTGTCGTGACGGGCACATGAGGAGATTAGCGACCGTTACGACACGCTGTTCCGAAAGGAAATAAGCCCTTTTCCTCTGCGGGTGTATGGCAGTCCGGCTTACTCAGCCTTCGTGATTGAGCAGCTCCGCAGCCGATAGGGGTCGTCAGCACTTGGGCTTGACCAGCGGTCGGAATTGCGCGCGACGGTGCTAGCAAGTCTGTAGGCATGCTGTGAACCTGACGATGCTTGCTGCATATAGAGAAAGTGTTTCAAGCAACCCAGGACGGTTTTCCGTCATCCGAGAAGAAGAGCCTGACTACCATGGCGACGAAGATCATGTACCTAGTGGACGATTTTGAAGGGCCACAGGCGGGTACTGAGGGACAGCTCATGCAGCTCCTCCAGCATCATGACCGGTCTCGTTACGAGTCTGCTATGACGTTACTTCGCAGCAGTGATTACATTGAACGCAACCCGCTCTGTTGCCCAGTCAAGATCCTCGGTATCACCAGGCTGGCAAGCGTGCGATCGATTTTCAAGCTCCTGCGCTTTGCGCTGAGTCTGCGCTGGGAAGGGTATCGGCTGGTACATTGCTTCTTCAACGACGTATCGTTGATAGCGCCTCTGTTGCTGCGTTTGTTCGGCATTCGCGTGGTGGTTTCCCGTCGGGACATGGGCTTCTGGTACACTCCGGGCAAGCTTGCAGTACTCAGACTTGTATCAGCCTTCGTTGACCGCTACGTGGCAAACTGCCAAGCAGTAGGACGAGTTGTACAACAACGGGAATGGGCACCCTCCAGGAAGATATCGGTGATCTACAACGGGATCCTGCCTCTCACAGCTAACCGTGGTGGGGCCACGCACACATTCGACTTGCCCGGGCAGCCGGACCAGGGTCCCATTGTTGGAATTGTCGCAAACCTCAAGCCAATTAAACGTATTGACGTTTTGATCCAGGCTTTTGCCGTCGTTTGCGAGTGTTATCCCTCTGCACAATTGATTGTCGTAGGAAAAGACGGTCCTTCGCAACAGGGCCGGAATATGTGTGAAGAACTTGAAGGTCTTGCCAGTCTTCTCGGGATTCGTAATAAGGTCATTTTCACGGGCGGCGTGGACGACCCCGCACCCTACATCAATCGATTTACCGTGGCCGTGCTCTGCTCGGAATCGGAAGGTTTCTCCAACGCCTTAGTTGAGTACATGCAAGTTGGCCGTCCGGTTATTTGCACCGACACTGGAGGCAATCCCGAATTGATTCAGAACGGAATCAATGGCTTTCTCGTTCCTGTCGGTGATGTCGATACGCTAGCTGACCGCCTCGTCAAGCTGCTCTCCGACAGCGCGCTGGCGCTGAGATTGGGCGAGGCTGCGCGAGAGACCGTTCGCTCAACCTATTCCCACAAGCGCATGATCATCGAGCAGATGGCTTGCTACGATCAAATCCTGTCGGATAGCCGGTCCAACCGGAGATTCAAAGGGGCGTCCGGGACTGTGCGGTGATGCTAACTTGGCTCTCAAAGTACGTGTTTTTCCCGCTATGGGAGATCAAGGACGGAGCTCACCGCGGGCAATACTTGCGGGAGTTATCCACCAGCCAGTGGCTGGACGCTGACACGCTCTATAAACAACAATGGGAGCGTGCGCGTGAAGCGGTTGAATATGCCTTCACGCATTGTCCATATTATCAGGAGCGCTTCGCCGGCGCAGGTTTCGACGGAACGCTCCGCGAGAGGAGGGATTTTCAACGTCTGCCGCTGTTGAATAAGCGGGATATCCGCGAGAACGGGGACAGGTTGCTATCGCGCGAGTTTCGGCGGGAAGATCTGGTAGAAACGAAAACAGGGGGATCTACCGGTGTCGCGCTGAACCTTTACTTCGACAAACGCTGTCAAGAGATGCGCAACGCCGCCGCTATGCGCAGCGACCGTTGGGCAGGATGGGATATCGGCGTGAAGGTCGCAGCCTTGTGGGGTAATCCCCCTATTGCCAATACTCCGAGGAAAAAATTGAGGAATATGCTGCACGATCGCACCATATATTTCGATACTATGGATGTGGACGAAAAAAGCTTGACAGAATTCATTACGCACTGGCGCAAATTTAAGCCGAAAGTTCTTTTTGGCCATTCCCATTCGATATATATATTGGCAAAATATTTGGAGGAGCAAGATGTTCACGACATTCGCCCGAAAGGCATAATTTCCACGTCAATGATGCTGCTTGAGCCGGAACGACGGTTGATCGAGGAGGTTTTTCAGTGTCAAGTCACCAACCGGTACGGGTGCGAAGAAGTCGGCCTAATAGCCTCCGAGTGCGAGCGACACGAAGGTTTTCACCTGAATATAGATCATCTAGTCATTGAGTTCTTACGGGAAGATGGTACCGAGGCTGCGCCCGGGGAGGAGGCAAGTATTGTCGTTACCGATCTTATCAATCGCGGAATGCCTCTGATTCGGTATCGAGTCGAGGACATGGGCGTCCCAAGCGACCGGATCTGTCCTTGCGGACGCGGGCTTCCGCTGATGGAGCGAGTTACGGGGCGACAGGCGGATTTCCTTAAGCGGCCGGATGGATCGCTGGTTGCCGGGGTGTCACTGGTAGAGCGGACGCTGACAGCGATACCGGGAATCGAGCAGATGCAGCTGGTGCAGGACGAGCTCCATCAACTGTGCGTCAAGGTGGTAAAGGATAGCAGCTTCAATGAGGCGTCCGAGCACAAGCTGCACAATGAGTTCCGAGAGGTGTTTGGAGCGGAAATCACCGTCGAGATACAGTATGTCCCTGCACTGGAACAAACACGATCGGGCAAATACCGCTTTGCCATCTGCAATGTATAGCAGGGGGATGGCAACGCCGCCTTAAGACGCGACATCGCCAGATGAAGATAGGCGGCTTAGGTGTGAATCATTGGTTACGCAGCCGAGAACGCTTCATCATACAGATGTAGTTTCATCACGCAAATCGAAAACCTGAACTCGATATATCAGGTAATGACCTTATTTGATCCCTCCTGGTCACGCAGATCTCAAGAAATTATCAGTGATTGACCTCACGCACTTGCCATCCGAGATTTGATATATAGGGCGAACAAACAGATAGATTTATGCTTTATCGATGGAGGCGAAAGCTGGAAGATAGCGCGGTCAATGTATACAGTCGGATACGCCAACATGCAATGGTAGGGAGAGTGGCACTGCCGCTGGACATGAGGATCTCGGCAGGGTTGCGCAGAACAATTTTACGGGGCGAGTACGAGCAGAACGAGATGGAAATTGTACGTAGAACGCTTCGATCGGATGACAGGGTTTTGGAGTGTGGGGTCCGGTATTGGACTATTGGCCACTTATTGCTCGCTAGAGATTGGCAGTGATCGAGTGAAAAACATTTGAGGCAAATCCGTTCATGCTACCTCTGATTTCCAAGACCTTTGTGCTCAATCGCGTGTCTCCCACGCTTGTGATTGGTGCTATCGGTCCAAAATATGGCCAAATCGAGTTTCATGTGCGGGAGAACTTCTGGGGCGTCCTGATCGCATCATGATCGGGCCGATGGATCGGTAGAGACCATTACGGTGCTGATGTGTGCCTTGCATGACGAGATCCTGGCAACTGGACCCACATATCTTTTCGTCGACGTTGAAGGCGCGGAGAGAATTTAGTGGGTAGCAGCGAGCTGCCGGGCGTCAAAAAAGCGATGGTTGAAGTACATCCGGAACTAATCGGCGAGGCGGGTGTGCGTAGTTTCCTTGGCTGGCTGTCGAATTTAGGATTCAGACAGGATGGCGATATCTCTAAGGATCGTGAAATATATCTGGAACGTCGTTGAGGTTGCTTTTGCTATCTCAGCCTGCCAGTGGCAAATATCTTACCAGGGTCGAATGAAGAGCAAAAGTCATGAATAGACCATTAGTGAGTGTGATCATAGCGACGTACAACATGGCGCGTTACTTGCCCTTGGCCGTAAGATCCGCGCTTGACCAGACATATGGGAACATCGAGGTGCTGGTAGTGGACGATGGCTCAACGGATGATACCTGGAATGTCATAGAACCCTTTCTCGACGATTCTCGGGTCAAGTATTACATTCAGGAGAACAAGGGCCAGGCAGCCGCAAAGAATCACGGCATACGCGAGTCGAAAGGGGACTATATCGCCTTCCTTGACGCTGACGATATGTGGGTGTTGGACAAGCTCGATCTTCAGATGCCATTCTTTGCGCGGTCACAGGCAGTTGGAGTTATTTATTCAGCGTTTACCAATATGGACCAAACGGGCAAGCTAATCGAGAAGCCCGCGTGCAAACTGCACCGCGGACGTGTTACTGGACCGCTGCTGATCTTCAACTTCGTGGGTTTCGGCACCAGCGTCGTCAAACGGGAGTGCTTCGAGCGCCTCGGTCTCTTTAACGAGAACCTACGGATGGGGATCGACTACGACCTCTGGCTGCGGTTCTCCACGCACTATGAATTCGACTATGTCGATCGTCCTCTACTCTACTATCGCGAGTGGCCGGGGCAAATGTCCAGAAATTGGAACAGCCGTTACCTCAATGGCATTCAGATAATGAAGAGCTTTCTCCGCGATTTTCCCGATGCTGTGGACAAGCGTACGGCGAACGAGGCGTGGGCACATACCTATGCGGGTTTCGGACTATGTGTACGGAGCAGCAAGGGCAGGCGAAATGAGGCCTTGAATTTGTACTTACGAGCCCTGCGCTACAAGCCGGATTATTTTCCGGCTTGGAGAGGAATTGTGGCCACGATCCTTTGTAAATAAGCCATTTTTTTAAAGGTGCAAAACCGCGACGCGAATAACATCGGGGGTGCAATCAAGCGATGACAGATAATTCACGATAAATCTCAAGATAGCTGTCTGCCATTGCTTCGAGCGAGTACTTTGCCCTTTGTAGACGCTGTGCCTGTTCACCCAGCCGCGCCCGTAGAGACGGCTCGTCAATCAGTCGCCGAATCGCACCGGCCAGAACGGCCGCGTCGCCTGGCGCGACCAGCAGGCCGGTTACCTGGTTCTGAATCACCTCTGCGAGGCCGCCCACGTGGGATGCAATGACAGGCGTACCGAACGCCATCGCTTCAAGCAGCGTATAGGGCAACCCTTCGTGGAGAGAGGGCATGACGAGTATATCGCAATGTGCGATGAAGCTGTAGGCATCGCGCCGGAAACCGAGGAAATGGACTCGCCCAGCGACACCGTTTGCTTTCGCTCGCGCCCGCAGCTCGGCCTCGCATGGGCCGGTTCCGACGACATGCAGGTGCACGTCTTCTGGCATCCCCTGGGTGCAAAGGGCATCGATGGCCACGTGAACGGCTTTCACCGGTTCGAGCCGGCCCACGGTCGCCAGGTTGAAACAGCCTGGCCGGAATTCGGCCGGGCGCGGCAGCGCATACCTGTCCATGCTGGAAATCCCGTTGGGAATCATCCGGATCGGTCGTTTCGAACCACACCTGTGCTGCGCGATGAGCTCGTTGGTAACGCAGCATACCGTAGCGTTCGAGAAACGCGTGGCAGCAGCGTCGAACAGATAGAATAAATGGCTGCGAAGCGCCTCGAGCGGGTTACCCGCTGTTTTCTCCGGCAAGCCATGTTCCGTTTTGACCAGCTCGAACCGATGCCAGCGGTGAGCCATCGCGCAGAACACCATTGCCTTATAGCCATGAACGTGAACCATGCGAATATCCCGGCGCTCCAGGATGTTGGCCAGATGTTTGGATGTCGCGAGCAGCGAGCGGTTGCTGCGAGGTAGGATCACCAGTTCGACGCCGAGATCGCGCGCCTGAGCCGCCAGTTCGCTGTTGTGGAATAGAATGAGAAGAGTATTGATGCCCCTTGCTTGAAGCATGCTCAACATCCCAAGAACATGGCGCTCGACCCCGCCGAACAACTCACCGACGGTGCATATGGCGACACACCGCGGAGTCGCGGGGGTGATGGGCTTTCGAAAAGGATCAAGACCGTCCTCATAAGGTTGACTTTCACGATGGCCAACGATTTCCTCGGAGGTATACTGTCCCAAGGGTCCTTTGTTCTCTTGCATGATTCTTATTCCACTTGGCAACCTAACCAAACACACGGTGTCGTTAACGCAAGTGTAAATGGCGCGTCTTCTCGGGTCAATCGTAGCAGCGACGATCCCCAGGCATAAAGGGCGCTGAACCTTGCCACCGACTGCTTCTTGAGCGGAATTCTCCAACGACGAGCGCTTATGTCGGCTAACATTCCCTTGACTTTTGAGAACGGTAAATCCGTTTCTCAGACAACTCTTTTTACCAATCAACGCCTAGTTGGATACTCCCAGGTGAATAAAAATTCAGGATTAACTGTTTACCTGCTGTTTGTCATTAGCTGGTTCTTACACTTAGGTACGCGACTGCCCTTCCTAGGACTTATTCGGTTTGATCTTATTCTTGTCTGTATCCTGAGTTATTTAGCGCTCTCAAGCAAGAGAGTTAGCGGTACCCGTAGAACAGCGACGGACAATCTACTGAGGATCCTGATCGTGTACTCTGTTCTAACCATACCTTTCGTCGAGTGGCCTGGGAGTGTCATCGGTACCGGAATACCCAATTTCATCAAGGGCATTGTTTTCTATTACTTTACCATTGCGTTTGTTCGCACCGAAAAGGATCTCAAAAAGTTAGTCCTGGTTTTTGTCGCTTGCCAACTATGGCGAATCCTTGAGCCTCTGTGTCTACATGTCACGGAAGGCTATTGGGGCAGTGGCGCGTCAATGGCTAACTGGGAACATCTAGACCGACTGTCAGGTGCGCCCAGCGATGTCGTGAACCCCAATGGCCTTGCGTTCATAATTTGTACGGTTCTACCTTTCTTATATCTTATGGCTGGACTGTCTTGGAAAGGCCGCTTGGCTTTTACCGTTTTCACTCCTATCTGTATCTATACCCTCGCACTAACAGGTTCACGGTCGGGAATGCTTGGACTCGCCATCATCTTTCTGGGGATCGTATGGAAGTCCGAAAGACGCTTTATATGGGCTTTGTCTGGTGTGCTTCTAGTGGTTGTTGGTTTTCCATTATTAAGCCCCGATATGCAGGATAGATACTTGTCAATCATTGGGAAGGGTGAAAAGAACTCGGCGACGGCTGAGGGAAGACTAACTGGGGTAAAGGAAAACTTTGTTGTTGCACTTCGCAGACCGATTTTTGGGCATGGCCTTGGGACCTCTCGAGAAGCAAATGCGAATTTCGGTGAAGACGACATGCCTGCGCATAATCTATATGCCGAGACGGCCGACGAATTGGGGTTTGTTGGACTGGCGATATTTATTCTGTTTTTGAAATCGATTTTTGCCGGTTTTACCCAATGTAAGCGCGTATACGATGATCAAGACGCGAGCGCATTCTTGCGAAGACTCGTTGATGCTCTGCAAGTCTTCTTAATAATGAACTTTCTTTTCAGTTTTGCGAGCTATGGCCTGAGCAGCTATGAGTGGTACCTTTTGGGCGGCTTTTCGGTGGCAATGCGGCGGATGGCGGTGGAGGCTCCGGCTAAGGCAGCTGCGAGCCAGGGGCTAAAGGAATGAAGAAACACCGAATTCTTCTAATCGTTCGGCATCCGGTTGGGGGAATACGGACTTTTTTTCGATATGTCTACAGGACTTTTGGTTCAGAAAAATACCAATTCACGCTCGTTACACCGGACCTGCCGGAGACTCGCGTGTTATTGGAAGATCTGAGGGAATTAGATCTCATATATATTCCCGTAGACAAGAATGTGAGCAATAGGGAACTATTGAGAATCGTAACCAAGACCATCCGAAATAAACCCTTCGATCTTGTCCATTCCCATGGCTTTACCTCCGGCGCGTGCTCGATTGTTGGCGCGCTTTCCAAACGAACTCCTCACATCCTTACATGTCATGACGTCTTTACGCAGCGACAATTTATCGGCCTTAAGGGTCTTGTCAGGAAGGCGGCGTTAGGGATGATGCTTTCGATGATCGATTGCATACATTGTGTGAGCCACGATGCGCGAGACAATTTGCTGGCCTATTTGCCAATTTTGGAGCTCTACAAGCGCAAAGTAATAGCGATACCAAATGGGATTGAGGTCGAGCCCTTCTTGAATGCGGAAAAACGGGATCTACGGCGGGAGCTTGGCTTGCCTTCGGACAGCTTCCTCATAGGTTTTTTGGGAAGGTTCATGTCTCAAAAGGGCTTTCGATATCTTGTGGACGCTTTGGAACAAATCAAAAAAGAGCAGAATCTTCCAAGAGAACCCTTAATCTTAGCCTTCGGTGAGCACGATGGCTTTATCAGAGAAGAAAAGGAAGATGTGAAGAAAAGGGGACTCGCGGGATCGGTTCTGTTCTTACCCTTTGTGCAGGAGGTGGCGTCAACCTTGAAGGGGCTTGACGTCGTAGCAATGCCTTCACTCTGGGAGGCGTGTCCGCTGCTGGCACTAGAAGCTATGGTCGCCGGTGTTCCGCTTGTCGGTACGGACTGCATTGGGCTTCGGGAAGTGCTCCGCAACACACCGGCGCACGTTGTGCCGGCAAAAAATAGTCTCGCTTTATCTGAAGCGCTGATCATAGAAATGAGAAATCCGACGACGTCCAGGGCAAGTGAGTTCGCTATAGAGGCCGCGGCTAGGTTCCAGGTTAACGAGCGTGCTGCTAAGATCGAGAATTTAATGCTCAAACTTCTCGAAAGGTGAATTGGCTACCCGTACATGCAGGCTTCCTGCAACCATTGTCACGACAACGCGATGCAATGAAAATTCTAGTACTGGACGAAGAATTTCCCTATCCAACCAATAACGGTAAGCGTACACGGAGTTTCAATCTTTATCGTCGGCTTGCCGCGCAGTTTCAGCTTCGCTACGTCGGATACGGCGAGGATGGGATCGCTACGGAAGCCCTCAGAACGGAAGGAATTGAGCCAATAGCAGTTCGCGCACAGATGCCTCCAAAACAAGGGTCACTCTTTTACTTGCGCTTGCTTGCTAACCTCTTATACCCGCTCCCCTATATTGTAACGAGTCACTATTCGCAACCTTATCGAGATGCAGTTCGGGACAGCTTGGCCGAATTCCGACCCGATCTAGTGATCTGCGAGTGGACCCCTTATGCCGCCTATGTGAAGGGGCTCAGGTCAATCAAAAAGCTGCTGTCGACTCATAACGTCGAGGCAGATATCTGGCAACGGTATTGGGAGAACGAGACAAACATGGCTCGCCGTTGGTACATCGGTGAACAGTGGCGAAAGGTCAAACGGTTTGAAAGTGCGGCATTGAGTTGGGTGGATGCCGCCATGGCCGTCTCCGATCTGGATTGCGCGCGCCTGGCTAAAGGGTGTCCCAGATTAAGAATGGCCGTGGTAACAAATGGCGTCGATTTGGACTACTTTCATCCTCTACCACAGCCTGCGCAAAGAGAACATTTGGTATTTACGGGGTCCATGGATTGGCGGCCGAATCAAGACGCGGCACGCTACTTTGTCCGGGAGATTTTGCCGCTGTTGAAGCAGGTCAGAGCCGAATTGGAATGTACTTTCGTCGGCCGAAATCCGCCAACCGATATCGAACGTTTAACAGACATTCCGGGTGTGCACATCACGGGAACAGTAGATGACGTTAGGCCTTATGTCGAGCGGGCAGCCGTTTACATAGTGCCACTGAGGATTGGCGGCGGCTCCCGGCTGAAGATACTGGAGGCGTTAGCCATGGGCCGTGCCGTGGTGTCGACCACAGTGGGCGCGGAGGGTCTCGACGTCGTTCACGACAAACACTTGTTGTTGGCGGACGATCCCCGTACATTCGCGCACTGTGTATTGCGGCTTCTTGACGATCAACAACGTTGCCGAAGCCTGTCCACCGAGGGCAGGCGGCTGGTAGAACAGCACTACGGATGGGATGCCCTGGCGGACCGTTTTGGCAACTTTGTTCGTGAGGTCGTCGGACATGCTAGCAGTCCGACGTGTCGCAGCACTGCAAATGTCGCTTCACGCGATGGAAGTTACTTGGATTCGAAAGTTGTTCCAGACCAACGGAATTGATCAAACCTGCCGGCTTGCAAAGAGATCGTGCATTCGATGATTTCGACTTCACCTAAACCGTCAACATAGAGAGATGGTACGCAACTAATGTGCGGCATTTGTGGATTCTTTGGTGACGACACCACAATTTCCGACGCGAGGCTGGAGCGCATGAACAACACGCTCGTGCGGCGTGGACCAGATGAAGGCGGCACCTTCCGCGAATTAGGGGTTGGGCTTGCCATGAGGCGCTTGAGTATTATCGATCTGCATAGTGGGCGCCAACCTATCCACAATGAAGATGCCACAGTGTGGGTTGTCTTCAACGGCGAGATCTACAACTATCGCGAATTGCGTGCTGTGCTGCTGCAGCGTGGGCACCGGTTCCAGACCAACACTGACACCGAGGTCATCGTCCATCTTTATGAGGAATACGGCGACGATCTAGTTGATCACCTGCGCGGCATGTTCGCCTTTTCCCTATGGGATACCCGTCGCAGACGAGCCCTTGTTGCGCGCGACAGGCTCGGGATCAAGCCGCTGTTCTATGCACAGGCGGGTGGCACACTGCTATTCGGCTCGGAAATAAAGGCCGTCCTCGCCTCAGGCATGGTGGGCCGGGAACTGGACTATCAGGCCCTCGATGCCTTCATGACCTACACGTATATCCCGGCACCACTGACCATCTATCGCGAGGTACGCAAGCTTGAGCCCGGTCACCTGCTGATCTGGGAGTCCGGTCGGGTGGAGGACCGACAGTATTGGGATCTCGATGTCGCCCAGCCGGACCGCGACACCGATGAGGAGGAATGGGTTGAACGCTTCGATGGAGCGATCGAGGATGCAGTGAACTCTCATATGGTCAGCGACGTGCCGGTCGGCGCATTTCTATCAGGCGGGATCGACAGCAGCCTGGTCGTTGCGCTGATGAGCCGGCATGTCGATGATCCGGTGCAGACCTTCACCCTGGGCTTTGGCGGAGCGCGCAACCCGCTGATCGACGAGCGCCCGTTGGCTAAGCAGGTTGCTGCGCGCTACGGTTGTGATTTCCACGAGTACGCTGTGCAACCGGATTTCCGCCACATCGTCGGCGAGATTATCGACGCCTTCGACGAGCCCTTCGCCGACGACTCGGTGATCCCCAGCTACTACGTCTCGCAGTTCACCCGCCGCAGCGTCAAAGTCGCGATGTCGGGGTTGGGTGGCGACGAGCTGTTCGCCGGCTACGAGCGCTATTCCGGTATGCTGCTGAGCCACTATTACTCGCGCCTGGTGCCTGGGCCGTTGCACAGGCAGCTGATTCTGCCTCTGGTCCAGCGCCTGCGCGAACCGGCGCACGGTGGTGACCGCGTCGACCATGCCAAGCGATTCGCCGATTCTGTCCTGCAGTCGCCAGCCGAACGCTACCTTGGCTTCGTGTCGACGCTCGATTCGCGGGAGCGAAACCGCCTCTACACTCAGGAAACGGCCCGGCAGATTGACTTCGACGCGACGGATAGCATCGTCAAGGGGCCGTTCGAGTGCTGCGCCGCGCCGGACGATCTGACGCGCGCGCTTTACGTCGACATGAAGACCTACCTGCCCGAGGACATCCTCGCGTTGTCCGACAGGCTCAGCATGTGGCACTCACTCGAGGTGCGCGTGCCGCTGGCGGATCACCAGTTGGTCGAGCTAAGCGCCCAGCTCCCTACTTCCTACAAGCTTGATTGGCGCCGCAAAAAAATATTGTTGAAGCGGATCGCGGCGCATTACGTACCAGCGGAAATCATGGAGCACCGAAAGCAGGGTTTCGAGTCGCCGATGGCAGTATGGCTGCGCAAGGAACTGGCCGATTACGCGCGGGACATTTTGGGCCGAGGTCGCTTGGGTCACACGGGGCTATTCGATAGCGACTACGTCTCCGCTAAGCTGGAAGAACATTTGGCTGGTCGTCATAAAAATAACAAATTGCTGTTTTCTCTGATCATGTTTCAGGAGTGGTATGAGCGTTATGGTTCCTGATCATGGTGCTGGGCGGAAACCGCTCTGCGCGCTCTGACAGCATGGTAAGGTCCTCGTTGCCCTAACCATCAGCATAAGGCTGAAGAAAGGGAGCGAGGAGAAATGACGACAGCAGAAAAGGTGATCAAGACGAAGGTGGGCTTTTAGAATTAGGCAAGCAGCTGGGCGCCAGCGCGAGAAAAATCGAAAGTCGTAAGCTAATTCCTTTGGCGATCATTGTTTTTGCTACGAATGTTCTGACTCCATTGATCATGAAAATCGCGGATCCTGGAGGTGTCGCCGGGCCAGAGGAGAAACTACACTTATTCGTTTTTTGAGCGGCACCATAGAAACAAGGAGCAAACGAAGGCAGCCATGCAGTTTTTTCCGACTTTGCTGTCAAGAGTCCCGACACAAACCGTGGTATTCGGCCAATGGATCCACATTGCGCAGATCTGTTTACTGGTGTCCAGTGAGCGAAATTTGAAATTCGCGGCGACAGAACTAGTGCCCTCGATCCGGGCTATTGTTGTTTCTTATCAGGGGTGCGAGGTATATTTGGTTGAAACATACAGTGATGCAGATGTTCAACACTCGATCGCGACGGCGAAAGACTTACGCCCGCAAATATACTTCCTCTCGTTACTGCCAGGAAGTGTAATAAACGACCTCAGTATTTTCATCCCGAGTGAAATTGGGTGGTGGAGTGCGTAGGTCAAGTTCTGCAATACTTGATTGAAAATTTCACGAAAGTAGTGGCATTTGAAGTTAAAGCGATCGCCTGAGTTAGCCTTGGTTTGAAGGACACCTTAGAAAGAGGACAAGGAACCTTGAGGATGTGTTCGATGAAGATGCGCAAGAAACATACATCGGAGTTCAAATCAGAAGCGGTGCGGCTCATGAAGAGTTCGGATAAGTCCTCATAAGATGTAGCCCGCAATTGGGATCTAGAAAAAAAATATCTGAGACTGTTGTTCCGCTAACGTGTACGTGCTGACCTGGATACCATAGGGCCTGCTCGGAACGGAAAATGACGGCGCGTATCGAGATTCAATAGGCTACTTTCGTTAGAGCGTATGAGCAGTCAATCGCTGGTTTTACTCTTTTGTAAGTAGGAGTTGTGCGGCCTTCCCTCAAGGGATTACTTGCAAATTTGTTGGTGGATTGGGTAACTGTTGAGCTGTCCCACAACCTATACGTTGAGTCGACACAACGACGTTGTCAATAAGCTCACCAACAGTGGAATGTGTACCGTCGTGATGAAACAGGCTCAACCACAGGGATTGAAGCTTTAGGCTCGCTGTCGTCCTTATCCATAGGTCTTGAAAATCGCCATATTGCTGGCCATCCAGCCAAAGTGTCAGACGGCCGTTCGCGGATGTCCCCGTAGAAGTGGGAGTTCCCATATCGACCATTTCCTCTGCGCAATACCACTGTCCTGCCTGGAAATTGGGTAACGGCGCAGACGGGCGGTGCTGCGGCTTTGTACAATAGCCACTGCCCAAATCGTACACGCATGGCAATGAGTCACCCCAGCAACTGCCTTGTGCGTTGCTGCAGTCTTGATACATACCTCTATAATAGCTATATGCGTAGGGTCTAGCTGTATTTTCTTGATACTGCACGTAAAACCCCGCGAAATCGTTCCCATTCGGCCGATTGCCCGAGGAACCTAAAAAATTCCGATCCCCGGCCGCTAGCCCGCCACCGTGATTGCCGGCGCTGAAATTGAAGCCGGTTTCGTATTTGAGATACCAGCGGGCAAAGAGCTTGTCATAGCCGCTAGAGAAGACCTTAACTAGATCAGCACCGCCCCGTTGCCCGACCGGAGCGCGGAAGCGGATTACTTTATTTGAGGCATCACCTGCCGGTCCGGTATCCGTAATCACCTGGTTTTCGGTATCGAGATTTCCATCGTAGTCATTGAAGTTAGCTTTTGGATTGACGCCTTCGAAATCCTCACAAAAGATTGTCCCCGGAGGAGGATTCGTACATTCGTTTCGAGCCACGGGCCCAGCGGCTGCGACGCTAACGAAACATAGTAGCAAATAGGCAACCATTGACCAGTAGCGCATTGAGTTTCCTGCCATGAAGTTCGCCATGTCTTTACGTCATTAACCCTTTTTGAGAATACTCCCGAGCGTCGACATCTCTAGCTTTTGATTCAACAACACCAAAAAACTGCTGTGCCTACTGGATCTGTAAGTTCTGTGGCGGATTCGGCGGCGTTTGGTTAACCGAGCCCGCTCCACTGACATTAATAGTGGCATCTGACATTGATCCGGTCGCTCCGGTGCCATTGTCCGAGTAGATTTCGATGTCATCCCAATAAATATGATTGTTGTTGTCGTGCTCCCAGCCAGGATTCTGCGACCAATTGGACATGACATACCATGGGTAGTAAGGCGATCCGGCATAGTTGTCGAGATTGGTCCTAGGATTGCCACAATCCCAGTTAATGAAAACGCCATCGCGCCAAGACTTAACGATCCCATTGTTGCTGCCGGTATCATGCTTGACGTAGATTTCAATTTTGTGCCATTGGTGGTCGTCGAGAAAGTTGCCGTCTCGGTTCCAGCAATTCATGCCACCTGAGCCGACAACCCAGTGCATGTGAAATTGACCGTCGGCAAAGTCTCGCTGAAGAAGGATATCATAAGTTGGCCAGGCAAGACGGAACAGCTTCGCTCCGTTTACCCGATCTACGTCGGCATCCAGCCGTACCCAAAACCTCAGCAGAAATTCATTGGTATAGTTCCACGAGTCAAGGACGACCCCTTCGAAAGCACCACCATCCCAATTGCAGCGCATCATCCTTGTGCCACGAGGCCCAGGACCGCCATCAAGAGCCGATGAAACAACCGGACACCTATTCCGTTGAGGCTCTTGCTGCCATTTGTTCGTGGTGCCGTCTTCAAATCCATCATAAAACACTCGTCCATCGGCGTAAGAGAAATCCGGCAGTGCTAATGCGGACAACAAGGTCATTATAATTGCAAGACCGTGTGTACGCTTACCCACTCTTACCCAAGGTAATTGGCTCCAGGAGACTGTGGGTTTTTCTTGGCCACACCCGCAATGTCTCGTTATGATTGAGCCGAGCGTCTGCATCAAATTAATCATTCTTGTCGGTGATGAATTTGTCATAATCATTGCCCTCCTAATCCAACATGATCTTGCTGTGGAGCTATCTTAGAGGAGATATTTGCTGTCGATCTCATGCAACCCTCCCATTGTGCGTGTCTCATATCCAATTTTTTCCCTGGCCAAAGGAATCTTGCCCGGCTGTTGTCGCAAATCTCATGGGACGCGACACGTCGCCTACAATGGTGCCAGCGTAACATTCCTTACAGCGCATGTGCCACTCCACAGGTCTCGTTTGAATATGTCGAAGTTCCAGCGGCATTAAATGCATTTAAGCGGTAACAGTATGTTGTTCCCGCCGTCAGCCCTGAGTTGGTGTAGGAGGTGATGTTGGCTCCGACCGTCGCGATCTGAGCGAATGTTCCGTTCGTGCCTGTCTTCCGTTCGAGCGCAAAACCATTCTCATTTATGGAGTTGTCAGTCCAAGTGAGAATAAGCTCACCGGCAACCGGCGTGGGAGCGTTTACCGTCATTGTAAAGCTGGTCGTCTTGGTAACTCCTCCGCCTGTGCCGGTCGCGGTGATCGTGTAGGTTCCCGCAGGTGCCGAAGCAGAAGTCGCGATGTTTAAGGTACGGGAACAAGTTGGAGTACAGGAAGTTGACGTAGCGTAAGATGCCGTGGCTCCGGTAGGGAGGCCAGAAGTTGAGAAAGAAACGGCTTGTGAGGAACCTGAGCTGAGAGTAGCGGTGACGGTATTGGTTCCGGACTGTCCTTGGGTGATCGATACGTTGCCGCCATTGGTGATAGAGAAGTCAAACGCAGGCGCGGGCGCATTTACCGTCATAGTGAAGCTGGTGGTCTTGGTAACTCCTCCGCCTGTTGCCGTTACTGTGACGGTAAAGCTTCCCACCGTAGTAGATCCACTTGTGCTAATCGTCAGAGTTGAAGAGCAAGTCGGGCTGCAGGAGGCCGAGGAGAAGGAAGCCGTGGTTCCTGCGGGTAAGCCCGAAGCCGAGAAGACAACGGCCTGAGCGCTGCCGGAGACCAAGGTCGTGCTGATCGAGTTGGTCGCTGAGGAGCCGATAAGGACGGACCGATTGCCGGAATTGGCCAGTGAGAAATTAAAGGGCTGAGTTACCGTAAAGGCCGCGCTGGCCTGGGCACTCGAAATAGAGCCGCTCTTGAACGCTATTGCTTTCACTGTCGCGCTGCTCGTAAGCGTCATCGCCCCCGTGTAAGGGGTGGAGGACTGAGTTGGCGCCGTGCCGTCAGTGGTGTAATAAATTGAGGCCCCAGAGGTCGCCGTCTGCAGTGTGACTGAGACAGAACCCGTAAAACTGCCACCGTTAGGAGTGATTGTGGGTGTCGCCACCGTGGCCACAATCGGCGAATTCACTGTTAGGCTGAAGGCTGTCGTCTTAGTAACCCCTCCGCCCGTGCCGGTCAGGGTGATGGTGTAGGTTCCCGCTGGTGTCGCGGTAGAAGTGCCGATATTTAAGGTACGGGAGCAGGTTGGGTTACAGGAACTTGACGTTGTATACGAGGCGGTAGCTCCGGTCGGGAGACCAGAAGTTGAGAAAAAAACGGCTTGGGAGGAACCCGAGCTGAGAGTGGCGATCACGGTGTTGGCAACGGGCTGTCCTTGCGTGACCGATACGTTTCCGGGATTGTTCAAAGAGAAATTAAATGTAGGCATGGGACCATCGATATTCTTACAGGCCTCGTTTGTGTACGCCGACGCTCCGGCTGTGTTAAAGGCATTGACTCGGTAGCAGTAGGTATTGCCGGCAATCAAACCTAAGTCCGTATATGAGCCAGCGTTAGATCCCATGGTCGCAATTTGCGTAAATGTTCCATTCGTTCCGGTCTTGCGTTCGATCGCAAAGCCATTCTCGTTATTAGAGTTGTCCGCCCAGGCAAGAGTAATCGTGCCCGAAACCTCCTGGGTAAACCAAGCGCTCACCTGGGAGCTGGGTGTCATACCACTTTTGAACGCTTGTACTTTCACAAGTGAGGTGGCTGTAAGAGCGAAAGGAGCGGTGTAAAGCTTAGACGATTGCGTCGGATTGGTGCCGTCGGTTGTATAATAAATCGAAGCTCCCGAAGTGCTTGTCTGTAACGTCACCGTCGCCGAATTGGTAAAGGTACCACCATTGGGGGTTATCGTTGGTGCACTGACGGCTACAGCGGGAGGCTGAGCAACCGATAAGGTGAAGCTGGTTGTGGCTTGGTACTGCTTATTTTTTCCTGTGACGGTAATCGTATAACTTCCAGCTACGGCCGAGCTTGAAGCTGTGAGTTTCAGTTGCGTTGAGCAGTTGGGGGTGCAGGAGTTTGGAGAAAAGGCAGCAGAAACTCCTTGCGGCAGTCCGGAAACCGAAAAGCTAATAGAACGCTTTCTGAAAGCCGACAAAGTGGCGCTAATAGTTGTAGTGGCAGACGATCCCGGTGTCACTGTAACGGGACCCGTATTGGAAAGTGTTAAGCTTGATGTTTGGGTCGATGTCGCTGCTGCAGTTAGAACCACATCGGAAGATGATAAACCTACGGAGCTGGTAGAGCTCTGGCTCGAGAGTGCCGGCATCGCCTGTAGGTAGAGAACCGCATCTCCATTGATGGGCGAAGTGAAGAGAATCGGGATACCGGCACTGACAGTACCGCCGGATGTCGTTCGCCCGGTTACGGGACTAAACCAGCTAACAACGAAGCTGCCGCTGGCAGCCGACAAATCCACTCTAACTGTTCCGCCAGTTGGCAGATAAACAAGATATTCGCGTCCCGGGTTGACCAGGCAATAGCCGCTTGAACATAACTCGCTGTTGGGCGACATGGATAAGAGATCCACGAGTTGAGAGTATTGAAGCGTATACCCCAGGGAGTTGCGGACGTTTTCATCGGCACTGGGCTTCAGCAGATCCGATTCCAGATAAATCGGATTTAATCCTCGCATGAAGCTCTTCCAAACCAATGGGTAAGATGTCCCGCTGGCCAGGAGCTTCGGATCCATATCCGAGAAGATGACCTTACTGCCTGCTGCCAACGAAGGATTTGTATCGGTGCCGGGGAGCAAAATCCAATCGGCCGGGCTTGCCAATAAATCGTCAGTACTGCCAAGGTACAAGTAGCTCATTCCCACCGGGTGTTGCTTGGGTTTAGTGGCCTCATAATTTTTCAAGTAGTTGATCATGTAATATTGCCACTGTCTACTTGATGAAGGCGCGTCACCGCTGATTTCGTAAAGCACGTTATCGAGATCGTTCAAAGTGTCTACCACCTTGCGAACGTAAGTCTCTTGAAGCGAAGTAATCGCGGGAACTGTCAAGGAGTGGACCTCTTCACCGTTGTCGTTGCCCGACGGGTCGCCGTTGATGCCATTGATATTGTTACGGACGTTAAGCGGATGGCCGGCCCATGGATTGCCGCCACCGATATTTTTTCGCTGACTGCTGAAACCTTGAAACAGCATTACTGACACATAGATACCGTGTTGGCCCGCCTCGACGACTCGGGAGCGCAACCGATCGAAGTAAGCTTGATTGAATCTGCTCAGATCAAACTTCCGACCCCCGTCGAGGGCCGTTCCGGGACCCTTCCTCTGATAAGGCAAGGGATCAAAGGTAATCTTCGCTGTACTTTCATTGGTCCACGCTGCTTGTTCCCAGGCCCACAGGCGCACAAAGTTGTGCTCGTATTGCTGCAGAAAATTAAGATAGCTCGTAAAATCCAAAACGGCTTTATCGCTACGGTCAATAAGATCGTTGTTCAGATGAACGCCGCTGAGATAAACCGCCTTACCATTTGAATCGACAAAAAACCGCGGGTTGCTAGAGCCAACACTCAACGGCCTAGCGGCTGTCGCCGGTGTCAAAAAGCAAGGTGCAAAAACAAGCCAGGAAAAAATTCCCAGGGCAAGCCGGAACTTAGCAAAACGAGTCTGCGGTAGATTCCCAAAAAACAGAATCCTGAGCATAGGGCCTTAGCTCCTTCACTTGAGACCCCACGCCTTGAAGATCCACAACACCTCTCTTCGGTAACCCGGCTCTCAGGTGGTTGACCTGATCCGTGGCTTTGCGTCCCAGCCTCACGACTGGTTTGCCATTTCGGAGAGGGGCCTCGAATTTTTGGTTTATCGCGTTATCCGCAATCCCTGTGCCAAAAGGCTGTCAGAGACTTGCCTGCCTCCTAAACTATTAATCTCATGTGCAAAACCGAGATACTTAATTATGTCACTTCAAGTAAAACCGCTCTTTGATAGAACATTTTTGTCCCCCAACCCGGGACAGCTTTGGATCGGTCGGAAACTACTTGATCTGCATTGGCTAACATTGACTTATGGAACAGTCGCACATGCTTCGTTGGTATAAGCTGATGCTCCGGCACTGTTGACCGCCTGGACTCGATAACAATAGTTGACCCCGCGACTCACGCTAACATCCACATAGAAAATCACATCAGCTGCCACGGATGCGATTTGGCTATACGCTCCGTTCGTTCCTGTCTTCCGCTCAATCGCAAAATCATCCTCATTGTTCGAGTTGTCTCGCCAGGTCAAAGTAAGTTGGGCGGGCGCCGCGACAGGCGTCGGGGTTGTACCATTGGAGGCGGTAACGGTAACCGTTTGTTCGGCTGTTGAGTTATCAGAGTAGATAGCGCGGACTTTCAACTGATGAGAGCCGTTAGAAAGTGTGTTTGTATTCAACGTTCCCGACGGATTACCGTTGAATTGATAAGGAGAAGAGTTTTCTGTCCATAAAAGAGCGCCGTCAATCAAGAACTCAACACGAACCGGAGAGCCGGAAGGATTTGCCGTCCATACGACGGAAGAACCGCTTAATACCGCACCATTGGCGATATTCGTGGAGATACTATTGCCGGAAGGAGGAGATGGGGGGCTCCCTGTGGAAGAATTCACGGTCAAAGTAAAGCTTGTTGTCTTAGTAACATCTCCACCCGTGCCCGCTACAGTGATCGTGTAGGTTCCTATAGGCGTCGATGCGGCAGTCGCGATCGTAAGCAGGCTGGAACAGGTTGGGCTGCAAGTTTTCTGGGAGAAAGAGGCACTGGCTCCTGAAGGTAACCCTGATGCCGAGAGAGAAACAGGCTCGGGTGATCCAGAAACAAGACTCGCCGTGGTGGTGTTGGTTGCGGAGGACCCCTGGGTTGCTGACAGGCTCATTGAATTGGCAAGCGAGAAGTTGAAAGGCCCGCTGTTACCCTGGTCGTAGAGAGAAACGATCTCGGCTGCACTCAGGGCACGGTTGTAGACGCGAAGCTCGTCAATGAGGCCGCCCCAGCCTCGGTTTAAGGGAATCCGATTGCCAATGATTCCTGCTCCCTCATTGGCAATTTGTGTTCCCTGCGGAGAGCTAATCTTGGAAATGGTCTGCTTTACTCCGTTTATATATAGATCAGCGTTGTTCGAGGTTGAGGAGCTGTCGTACACGACCGCTAGGTGATTCCAGCTGTTGTAAGCCAAGCTGTTAGCCGGCGTATTCCATTCCCCGTCTTGGGTAGATCTTCTTGAAAGAAATCCTAAAGACGCGGGGTTTGATTTAGGGTTGCTCGGTTCGGCCAGGAAAAGCACGTAGCCGGGCATATCTATAATTCGGGGAAATACGTTCCCCGGAGTCGCTTGGGCATACACCCAAGCGGAGATGGATATAGTGCTTTGGGCTTGCGAAGCAAAAGCAACATAGTCATCGACTCCGTCAAAGGAGAGAGCGCCTGCGATTTCGCCGGCAGTGACCCAACTGGGTCTATTGACCAGGGTTGCGATATTGCCGTTGCCTGAAGAATCGCTGGCTATAGTGCCGCTTCCGTCGTCAAAGGACCAATAGCTTACCAGCCCATTTTGCAGTTGTGCAGCGACATATCCCGTTGTAAAACCGTTAGCCAACAGAAAGAGACAAGCCCCCAAAAAAAACTTAACTTTGCGAAGCTGTCTGAGGAGAATTCGCTGTGGGGGTTGCGAAAATCCAAATAGTAATCGAATCTTTAGCATTGAAATTTTACCCCAATACCAACACCGTAACTCGCAGGTTTCAAAGCCTTGTTGATCACCTACCCATTAGGCATGCGCGCACATACTTATCCCGTCGCACCCTTACGACTAGCTTACCTTTTTCCCCGAGATTTTTTGGTTTATCGCATCCCGCGCAATCCCTGTGCCAAAAAAGTGAAAGTAAATTTTCTTGTTTGCTAAGTTCTGAATTTTGAAGGTAAAGCAAATATTATCCTGCACCGTAGCCGCGCTGCTTCGACAGGAATATTGTTTCCATTTCTGGACAATCTTTCATCCGCAGGGGTAGGGTTTTCCCTGCAGGAGGCGAGGAAGTAGAGCCTGAATCAGGGAACGAAAAAGTTTTTAGCTCTCGGTCACTGAAGCGTTTGTGATTGATCGGATTCCTACTACTTGCAATGAGATTGCATGAAACAGGCTCGATCCCACCTTGTATAAAGATGCATGTAGAATTGTCTGGATTTTTGCAGGAGAAGAGCCGCCGCGTGCTCGTAGAAAGCTATAGACAGCCCCGAATTGAAGTACGATTGTTGTGGACTGGCAAAGGTGGTTGATAGTAAAATCATTATTGTAATTTTATCTATCGTGCCATTGAGACTTTTGGTCTTCTTT